>Ga0056128_1004654_pt1 | contig 17189 bp, 11 predicted proteins | sample WorMetLIZISLAND2_FD_71113 | JGI IMG/M metagenome (GOLD analysis project Ga0056128, IMG submission 71113) | Marine gutless worms symbiont microbial communities from Max Planck institute for Marine Microbiology, Germany - Olavius geniculatus... ... | reverse complement strand
CTGACTGCTATTTCCTTTGAACAGTCCAGGTCATATGTCATGTTGCTTCCCAGGTAGGTGAATTTCTCCACATTTTCCAGCTCAATTCCATCTATGCATATCTTACTTGATATTTGCTTACCACCAAATCTTATCACCATTTGCTTATCACGTCTTATTTACACTTTGGTAAATAATGGGTTTTACCGTTGCTCAACTTTTTAAAAGTGAGTTGCAGTACTCCATTAGGGTTAGAGTTTGGGTTATAGGCTTAGGATTAGGGTCAGTGTTAGTGTATTGTTAGGTTTTGAGTTTCGATTTTGGGTTAAAACTTGCAACTTGAAACTCGTGGGTTTGAAACTGTGATATGGCACGGTTTAGGTGGATCTGGAGAAGGGTAAGACTCTGACAATCAACACTCTGGCAAAGAGCGAACTCAGCAAGTCAGGAGAACGTGAGGTCTTCTTTGAACTCAACGGTCAGATGCGATCAGTCATCATCAAGGACAAGGAAGCCATGAAGGTATGTCCTCTCTGTCTCAAAAACTGTGCCATTGTTAAAAATAATTCCATGAAAAATAAGCCGATTCTAATAATTTTGGCATGTAACATCATAAAAAATTTGACGTTACCGACTCTAGTTTTGCACTTGCCTCACCTTAATTACTGTTGCTACATTACCTAGCGAAATGCAGAACAGCAGAAGTTGTAAACTTGTAGTATGACCATTTACAACAATTCAATTTATTTGAATGTGCTGTGTGGGAAGTGGCGTCAGCGTCTATACGCTTGCGTTTGTGCTGGAGGTAAAACTATGAGCACATGCTGTAATAAAGATGCTGTGATGTGACACATGTGACATTTTGAGAGACAATAATTGCCAGTCGTTTCTGTTGCTATTCATTTGCTATTCATGACTGCAACCCACCCGAACAATATTGCTTGCTGCTATTCATACATTTGTTTGCATTGCTAGGAGATACGTGTGCACCCAAAGGCGGTGAAGAGTGAGAAGGGATCAGTCGGTGCACCGATGCCGGGTGAGGTCCTCGCGGTCAAGGTCAAGGTTGGTGACAAGGTCGAGAAAGGTCAGCCGCTGGCTATCCTCAGCGCCATGAAGATGGAGATGGTCGTTCAGGCCCCGGTGAGTGGAGTGGTAAAGAGCATCAGTGCGGAAAAGGGTATGAAGCTGCAGGGAGACGACCTGGTACTCAACCTCGAGTAGATGATCTCTTGACACTCCGACGAATCTTCCTCGCAGTGACGGCGTTGCTTGTTTCACCATGGACTCTACCATGCATCGGCGGAAGGGTTGTCATAGTTTTGACTTTTCATCATGCCGAATAAGTTGATGTTAAAATTCTGTTAAAGAGAATTTGCTGTCTACGAAAATTTCCATTTGGTGTTATTTTTCAAATTTGGTGTTATATTTCTATTTGGCAATAACAACTCCCAGTTTCTGCATCGGTTTGGTGTTTGACAGTACAACTAATTCCATCCGAAATAGTATTGCTGAATGTTTGGCTTTTTTGTTCTTAAAATACATTTCATTTGGTATTTTCCGCTAAGATGGCAACCCGATGCAGCGGTGGAATTCACCGGTGGAATAAAACAACGCAGTGGATGGATACTCGTCGTATTGACTGTCAACTGTGCTGATGTTTGTTTCACTACAATCAGTAGATTAATTACTATTTCTCTCACTATGAGTTATTTTCTGTTATAATTGCATGAGTGTGTGTGCCACTCTGTGCTGTGCTTATATAGGTATTTAGTTAAGTGCAGGCGCCGCTATATGCGAGTTTACTCAGAACAAGAGTTAGGTTAGGCCTAGACGAGATTAATAATATAATGCATAGCGTTTGGTGCATGGCGTGTTTGAAGTGTTGTGTTGCGGTATAATATAAGGTGCCATTATTATCGGAGTGCCATTTACGTGCAATTTGCTGCGGAATTAGCTTTACGGAACTCTGTCTATTGTGTTCTTGATGTAGGCCTAGTTTATTTTGTTGTTCTGTGATCATAGTTGTACATTCCTAGTGAATCATGAGCGAGATGTAGTAGAGGTGCGTTAGCCTGCTGGTAGAAGCATACTTGACAGTGTTGGGACCAAAATATATACATTCTATTCAAATATTAATGACTATATGTTTACAGTTTAGATACTTTTGACCATTTCAGTAATAACTAGATCATCAAGCCTTGTTCAAGGCTATATACTGTACTGTCCGTGGGTAGCCGCAGTATCGTGCACACAAAATTTTGTGACCTTGACATTTTGACCTATGATCTTGAAATTCAGTAGGTTTCTAGAAGGTCATGCACAATTTCAGTTATCGTGTACGCAGAAAGAAGTGACAGAAAAATACCATCGTCGCTACCGCTGACAGTACCAACACTGAGTGACTGAGTGTGGACTATTTAGTCTCTGAAAGTTGACCTCGCCCATTGTTTTTGAACTGAAAACAGCCGCTGATTATACTATGCAAACTGTTGTGGCTGAAGCCGTTATTGGCTTCTATACGCGCACCAGCCACGTTGCTGTGTGGTCATTTCATTGCATGCATGCAGTGTTCTTCTCTGTACGTCTGATCGCTCTTCAATAAACCACATGCTGCTGAGTGCTGGCAAATTACCAGCGTGCCATGTTATGCTTTGCAATGTTCATTTTTTCTTCACAAGTTTGCCAAAATGGGCAAATTATGAACACCCTCCCTCCCCTGTTGCCGGATCTTAGCCAAGTTATGCATGCGGGCTAGTGTTCCTGGATGTGCTTCAGACTGCTTCTTGGTTTTGAGTTTCAGAAAGACTGGTCAGTCGCAGAAAATCCTTGGAGAAAAGTATCCATTTTTTCCTCCATTTTTCCAGACCAGAACCTGTAATGTATCCTCCATCCTGTAATGTAAAGTCTTTGTCAACCAATTTTCCAGCTTACTTACCAGGTCAAAGATGCCATGGTTGCAGGACAGAAGTGGATAGCTCTGAGTAATGACAATCATGCCAAAAACATTATATCACATAGGAAAACGTCACTGAAAGAGGTACTTGAAAGCCATGGAATACTTTTTCCTAAAAACTGTCGCCACCCTGGAAAGATCTGTTGAAAACCGTGGCAGGATTGGGGGGGGGGCAGTCATAAGGCAACAAACTTATCACCGAAAACCTTATGGGGGGTCAGTTATGGCTTGTACGGTAGCAACAAGATGTATAAGCTACACGAGATTAATTTATTAGACAGCAGTCCAGAGATAAACCTGTGCTTAACTTTTGGAAATAATAACGTAATGGTTGGCATGGACATTGTACGATAGGCCTAAACTGTGGTGGAAATTTGAGGTAATTCATAATTCCAAACACACAAGCACTTTGCAACACTTCAGATCTGTCACTGTAGTTTAAAGTATTTTTAAGATTGCTTTACCGGTATAACAAATTCAAAGAGTGCGGCTGTGGAAAATTGTTAATCGCTCAATATACTTTTGCCTGGAGGTTTAGATTCTCTAACTGTTCCTGGTCGACAGCCAAATGCTTATGAGTCGAGGAAACATGTACACACTGTGTCCCAAAAAGCTGTATGCCAAGCTGAATTGATAATTTTGTCCATTCCATTCCCAACGGATTTTCACTATTCTTTCACACCCAAAACTTGTAGCTAAACTATACTGTGAAATCCAAATTTCCAACAATTGCAATAATAGCATAATTGCTGTAACGGGTCACAGATACATGGAAATATCTGCAGTACCGGTAGTTTAATATCATAGAGAACCACATCAGACAAGCACTAACAACAATAATGTGAAACATTGCTGCTATACTAAAAGAAACAGACAGAGACACAGGCACGCAGACATACTGAATATGATATACAAAGTGGCAAAAAAGTGGACCCCTAAATTTTTTTGCTGTTTTCTTAACAACAATTTGGAAATTTAATTCGAAATTTTACAGCTTTATTGAATAAAACCTACATCTAACTGCCAAGTAAAATGTGATTCTGTAATGTCTGTTGAATAACAACTAAGTTATAAACTTTTTAGCATAACTGCCTAGCGATTTTTCAGCATTAAAATGTTCAAGCCACTACACCAATGCAATAACATCGTTGAAACAACACAGTTAACTAATGATCAGATGCAAGAATTTCATTGTCAGTGAGCTCCAAGCTCCAACACAAGCCTTCAGTCGCTTACTTTGATAAGTCTTTCACAGCCTTGTTGATCGGTCGTTGTGGCAGGTTGCCCCAGATAACCTGAAGCGCTTCCTAGAGTTCGGCGCTTGTTTTCGGCTTTGATTTAAGCTTGCGGTAAGCCTCCAACATTGCACTCCATACGTGATAGTCCACTGGGTTTATATTCAGCAAATTTGGAGGCCACTGGCCTTTTGAGATGATATCTGGACAGCTGGCCCGCAGCCAGTTCTGTGCGCTGCGCGGCGTTGCGCGCTGTATGTGCTAGAAGATGAATCCCGTGGGCAGCCGGCGATTGCTTTAAAGGAACGATAATTTAGTGATAATTTATAAACAATAAAAATTACTGTTTATCAAAACGTCACTGTGACGTCATCGGCAGTAACGTGGTAACCGGTTTTTGAAAATTAAATAGCATTTTTAGCTTGAACATTTTTAATGCTGAAAAATCGGTAGGTGGTCATGTGAAAAAGTCTATAACTTCATCGTTTTTTCAATAGAATCACATTTTACTTGGCAGTTGATATATAACGTTTCACTAAATAAAACTGAAAAAATTTCACATTAAAATCCCAAACGGTTGCTGAGAAAACAGCCAAAAAACTTTAGGGGTCCACTTTTTTGCCGCACCGTGTAGAGTAAAACACACAGACAGAGTAGGCAACAGGCAGACAGACAAGAAAGAAAAAGAGGAAGCAAGGACGAAAATAGACACCAAGTAAAGGCCTTCACACATGTGCAACAATAACGCTGTAATGACACAACTGGAAACGTCGAATCCACGAGTTACCAGACAAGGTCAATATCAACTTGGCCTAAAACTCATCCCAGTCGTTTGCTGTTGCAGGACCCAAAGGCTGGAGCCTGGAATGAGCACTTCTGGCAGACATTCGTGCGATTAATTCAGTCATCTAATTTAAAACTGGTTTGAAGACATTTCTGTTCGCGCTTTGTAATGGTTTTCATGTGTTATGGCGCGTTAGAAATTGTCTGTGTTATTATTATTATTATTACAGGGCAGGAAAATCGAGTACCAACCTGATTGTCTGGGGTTAATGTAGTGCACGTTCACCTGCATCAGGTGGCAGGTAACACTGTGCGATCCCATATGGCAGGTTATGCTCCGTAGTTCTGTGATCGGTTTCCTATAAAAAGCTACACACACCCTTTAACGTTTAACAAAAAGTTACGGAGCATCACCTGCCATACGAGATCAGTGTTACGAGCCAACTGATGCGGTTAACTCACCCCACCTTAACCCCACCCTGACATACCAGTACTCGATTTACCTATGCTGGAGGGATGGAAGGCTGAGTTGACCTTGGTGTTGGTTATATACCAAGACCCTTTAACAATGCGTTATCATGAAACAGAACGTGGTGCTACAGACTTGCAGAGAAATTGGGCATTTTGTTGCATGGGTTCGTTCAAATAATTGTTGGTGCAACAAAACAAATTGTTTCAGCGTAGTTCTGTTGCACATGTGCACCCGGCATAAGACAGCACACACTGACTGCACAACGTTGACTAGTGGTCACTTTGTATTTCTACAGACAGAAATGACCAGCTGACAGCTGAGCAATAACGGTTAGTGCATGTGGCATCAGGAGGGACCACAGTTTTCAGCAGCAAACTTTTACAAATTCCGCAGGCCATTTTGCCAAATTTTTTTTAATTCCATAGCATCCTTTTAATTAGGTGAATTGAGCAGTTTAAAGTATAAAAACAACGTCTGTGTGTTGAATGCTCAATAATCATTGATTAAGCTATACCTGATCAGTTGCGGGAATACTTTTTGTGTGGCATTAGGGTTTTGCTGACTGAGTGAGTCGGTCAATTTAGGAAGATTGGCAGTATTGATAGAAAGCTTCACAAATTTGGATTTGAATTGGAAACAAGCAAACAACAGGCAATACCAAATTCGGCAAAACTCCACGGAAACATAACAATTCTGCCACTAGGCTCAAAATTCCGCTGAAAATTGCGGTCACTAGATATAGTTATCAGCTGCAGCTAGCAACCTACCGTGGAGTCCAGTCAATCATTCACTCTAATTTACTATCAACCAATGTCAACATTTTTACCCTGACTAACATTAACCATGCCTTGCTTTTGCAAGACAATGCACACATGTATCGTATGCTGATTCAACTGAGCCTCGGATATTGGCAGACATACACGACCTACAGTGGTATGTCATGGGAGGGGGGGCAGGTGCAACTGTCCCGCTCCATAAATTTTAACCTGCTGGAAAAACGTCTTCCACAAGCAGAAAATCTGGGCAGAAAACCCCACATTTGAAAGAATTTAAAAGCAAAACTAAAACTTTAAGCACCCATAATCTCCTCTTTGGAAATTTGCTACTTCCTGCCACCTACTTTTTAACCCACGACGACCCTAATGCAAATGTAGTGTATGCTATCTTAACCAATATGAAATTGGCATAACTATGTTAAAAAGTGCTCAGACGAACATAGTTTCAACATTTCAGTGGATACCAAAATACCAAAAACTCTTCGCACACAGCACGTTCATTAGAAATGACTAGAGGCCAAGGCATCAAGGCCAAGGCCACAATTTTTTGATCCTCGATCTGACTTCAAGGTCGGGGACAGTCCTTAAGGATCAATACATGACAATTACACTAGGAACTGATGGAAATTAGGGATGCAGAACCTGTCCTGTGTAATAGGCAACAGCAGCAAGGTTCCACATGACCAACGTACCCTGCATACTGAGTATACAACTAATAGTCATGCTAGTAATATTTAACCAATAATTACCCATTAATGCTGTCAGAACCAGTCAATGACGGCCAGTGTATGGAAAACGTTACAGGATGCTTACAAGTAAAACAGCGCGTTTTAGTCAAACACGCAGATAGCCTCCCAGATAATCTGCCGTACAACAAACTGCAGCATTCTATGCCTGTATCTGAAGAGTGTTTCGTGAGTATGTACAGATCAGAATTTACACACTGTTCACACAAAATCACATGTCTGGTTTAAAGCAAAAGCACTGCCATCACATTACAGTGAAAATCTGCACATACACATGTATACAGCTTATAATAGCATTTAGATAGTAAACAGACAAAAAGCACAGCAACACGTAGGAAAATCGACACCAAACTGCAAACTCAACTGACACGCGGCAGCAATTAACACAAGTTTCAGTGCATTCTAAAAGCTGTTAGGCTCTAAAAACCACAAACAAAAAGACACTATTTCTCCCCCGCAGAATGTTCACTCATACCAATTTCGTTTTCTATACACTTTTTTCTCTAGTTAAGACAGAAATGTGGTTTCAGTTCACATCTCAGTTTTGAGACCATTTCGTCTTAGTCTTGGATGAAATTCCCGACGTCTCAGTCTTGTCTCATACACATCTCTGCCTGTACTGAACAGACAGACGACAGAAGCACGAACGAGCAAGATCTGTAATATGGCCCGTCAGAACGACCGTGCAGTAATACTTGTGGAATTCTGAGCAGCAAAATCACAGCATGCAAAGCACTCAGTCTACATAGAATACAATACTGTCGGATTTATGATAACAAGTTAACAACAAATGCTCAGGTTGGGTTATAAACAAAACAGCACTGTGGAAGTCAGAGTAACCAGTGGCACAGCAAAGGAGCGGGGATAGGTACAAGGGGCCAATCCCCAAAACTCCCTGGTTTTTTTGCTATAAATGTACACATTTCAAGCTGTGACTTGCCCTGCCTCAGCAGTGGGCATGTGCACATGCTAATGCCAATGCAGTTTTGCCAGTTCTACACAAGTTGTTCTGTGTCTGTAGTGGACTAGTGGTTAATCATAGGTGACAACTACAACTGGCAGAAAATGGTGTCACCAGATGTCACATTTCAAGGCTAAAATGCACCAAATTCGATTTTAAAGCTCTGTGCTCACCCAGACCCTCTAGCTGGATCTATGGGGTCCAACTGTGAAAGTGTGGCTCGGTAATCTAACGGCAACGTGTCGGACTTGTAATCCTGTAATGCAACTCAAGAGGCGCAGGTTCGACTCCGCACCGGGACCCTGCCGGGTAACAACCTTAGGCAAGTTGTTCACACACATGTGCCTCTGTCACCAAGCAGTTTAATTTGGTACCGGCTTCACCGCTGGGACATAAACAGGCACACTGCGTGATACACTGGCCCCATATCCGTGGTCTCGCAGTGTGAAAACTGGTGTCTGGCTGATGGCCTTAGGAAACGGAGATCAGCACCGCCCTATGGGCCGTAAGGCTCGTGAAGAACTTTACATTTTTTTTACTTTGAAAGGAAGAGACATAAGGAGAAAAGAGAAAAAGGTACATGGAAAGGGAGAGGGAAGACAATGAGGGAGGGAATATTCGATTGCTGTGCCCTTCCCTACTCCCTAGCTGCGCCACCGATAGTAACAGTCAGTCATATGCAGTGCAACAATATAAACAACAAAGAACGACAAAGCTACAATCATGATCGCCAGAATTAATCATCAACAGCTTTAACACATTTCTATGTACAAATAAAAACAGCAATTACATAACACACATAAATGTCAATAAGAAAGCCAGCCTATAGCAAAGATAGTGCATGAACCCATGAGCATAGCCAGAGCCAGAAGTGACTTGAGGAGGCGGGAATAAACCAAGGCATAAATGGTTGAAAACTGAGGCCATGAGGTAAAGAGCGAAGATGGAGTTCTTGAGAAGAAGCAGTGACCTACTAGCTGACAGCTGATCAGGTGGTTTTGACAAATGCTACAGAAAATGAACTAAACGAAACTACAAACTCTGGGTGTTTTGGTTAGGGTTTTAAAAAACGAAAACCTTGTCAACTTTTGGTTATCGGCTGCACAGTCCCAGTAGCAAGAGAAAGCATTACGAGTGAAGGGTCATCCATAAAGGATGTCCACACCAAAGGAAGGAGGGGGTCAGCCAAAATGCAGACAGAAGGGAACTAGAGGGAAGGTGGGATTTCAATGACAGCAGACGTCCGAATTTACACAACATGTACACCAAGAAGACAGTGTTACAACACTGGACTGCAAGCCCCACATCCAGTATATATACCCCAGGGAAATAGTGCACTGATATGGACAAAAGCGGACAAGGGGGGTCAATTTTTGTCATTTTTTTATCCGTTGAGGATGACCCCTAAGTGAGTGAGAAAGTCAGTCGTCGGCGAGTTGTGACATGCGTTGAGTCATGAACGCATCACTGACGACTGCCACATCACCGCGGGTATGACCCATCTGATCAGTGCAGGTATGACTAAGCTGCTGCTGCTGCTCAGCATGGGTATGACCCAGTGTACGTTCATCATGCTGTGGAGCGGTATGACTGCTGCTGGCACCGCTAGTTGGTGGGAGGATATTGACAGTGCGCATGTCACTCACGTCGAGCAGGTAGTCTGTCACGTCAGCAAACATGAACGGCGTCTCCGTGTCAGTACTGACTGACTCTTTACATCCTGCCACCTGTAAGTTTAACATTAAACGTTAAAAAAATTAAGGGTTGTTTAATAGCTCTTAACTTTACATAACCCACCTCAAAGCTACTTAGGGCCATCTGCCATACAAGTTACCTGCGTCTTGACCCAGAAGTCCTGTACTCAATTTACCTACCCCAGAGGGATGGAAGGCTGAGTTAACCTTGGTTGTTGGTCATATTATACCTGTCCACAGATGATTCCATGATCTAAGTGGTAACCACTTGATAGCTACCCAACCGGTAGCGGAATCTTCGACCTTTGCAATGTGAATCCAGCGTGCAAACTGTTACGCCATCAATTTCAAGCCAGTATTACATGATACAAAAATTTGTGCTTGGTTAAGCTTCACTTCACACGATGCCACAACAAAAATGCCACAGCTATGTGTATAACATTTTCGAAAATGTGAAGACCGAAGACACCATTATTTGTTTGCTTTTTTTGTTTGCCAATTCACTGGTGAGATACAAGAACCCAAGCATACGCACGTGTAAGCCGTAGGCTTGCAGAATATCCAGTTTACAGATCGGGCAGCTGCGTTGTTCGATCAACCATGGATCAATGCACAGCTTGTGAAACAAATGTCTGTGCATACAACATTGCCATACCGTAGTGCCTATTTAAAACACTTGGTAATACAGCGTGTCTCAATAAGATCCCTGGCAATATCAATTGTAACTTCAAGCAGGATTACCACATTTTAATAGTTTTTGGTACAAATATGCCTGACATAACTGGACATCAAATGACCATTCTGATGGTGGCCACCATGGCATGCTGCAATATTTATAGCAATAAGACAGTGCCAGCCAACAGCTATCAGCCAAACAGCAGCTATTAACAACATGGTCAAATGTCAAATGTAAATTTATCTAGCGCATTGTCGTCAAAACCAAATATCCAGTCCTTGTGACTTTGACCTTTGACCCATGACCTTAAAATTCAATAGAATTTTTTAACTTCCTGTGGTTGTCGAGAAACACGTTCATGCAAAATTTCAAAAAGCTAAGCACGGCGGTTCAAGAGTTATCGTGGTAACAGAAGAAAAAACAAACAAACCAACCAACCAACCAACAGAAAACACCTATGATGCTGAAAACAATACTGTCATCACTGCCATGGACAGTAAATATGAGCACTGAAGAAAACACTGCAAAGAATCATTAGATCCACTGGTGTAAGTGAGCTACATACTTGCATGGGAGAACACGCTGCACATCACCGGCTTTGTAGCCCTCCACGCAGATAGCACACAAGTCAAAGTCTGGGTCTGTCTCCTGAACATACACCGACAGTACACCCACATTATGCACCCTGCACTGTCACAGTGTAGCTCTGCTGTTAACAGGCTCAAATCTGCTGATGCAGACGTTTTGAATATTAAGCTTTTGTAGTGGAATTTTTTTATCGCCACACAATGTAAGCCTACATAATCAAGAAAGCAACTAAATAAGCAGAACTTGCCTACGTGTACACTTTTTCATACCTGTAGTACAAAAATAAAAATGTAGTATAGATAATAGGCCTAGAAACTTACTTACTTATTTACGGACTAACACCACCATCACTGGACTAGGCCTACTTAAGCAAAGTGTGAGTGGTGATTAAGTACAGGACAGTAACCCAATAATAATGTCATAGGCATGATGAGCGTGGTGAATAACTTTCCATTATGTCACAGTATGTGACCAATAGGGTGTCCTGCAATCCACGTCAATAACAGCTTTGAACATGCTGAGTCAATGACTGCGATCAAAATGCAGATTTAGTAGAAGTCAGCCGCAGTGAAAGCAGTCAATGTCACCTATAGGCCTACGCTAGCTGCACTGATAGCCTTACAGCGTGTGACAGTACAGTTGCTCGTCTTGGGATGATTCACTTTCAGTTAACATAACAGGCTGATAATAATGATGACGATTAGTTAACATGCCAGGATGATACATGACCGAAGCATTGCTGACATGATCAACACTCAATTTTGCTGTCTCACTATGACCTTGCTTTCCTTACAGACTTGCTAAATGTGAGATTTGTGTGATTTTGTCCAATTTTTAGCCCTGCTTTTATTCTCAACTTGCATTTAATTTGGAATTAAACTTGTATACGTGATGTTTTTATGAACAGCAGACCTATAGTATTGCCAGCATTACAGCAAATTTGTATTCACCAATGAGCATGCATTAGCTTGTGATTCTGCAAGTGTTACAAGCCACCCAATAGCAGCTGCTGTGTGATGTAATGTACAGAAAAAAACAGCTAGCGGTTACTACTCCTGGTATGTTCGCCGACGCACATATGGCTCTTCTACAGGCTGCTGCAATGGATATGGTTACGACAGGAGAACAAGTATATGCTGTGAAGAATGCATCCGACCCTATAGATCTGGCAACAGCTGCTGTGGTACACTGACATATGACCGAATGAGATATCTTTGTTGTTCCAGCACATGTGTCTACAAAAGGCAAGGTAAACCAGCTCATTCAACCGGCACAGTAAAATTTATATCTGTTACTCTGGGCGGCGGAAATGGAGAATTTACGGCAGCAATACCCGATGCTGTGGCAAATCCACTTACCACAGAGCGACCCACATCTGTTGTGGTGGTGTCATTTGGTGCAATTACTACGGCCAGGCATACGGTCGCTGCTGTGGCACATACGTGTATGACCAAAGCCATTCTTTCTGCTGCTGGAGTGGCGGGAGATACACAGTAAAGTACAGTGTCTATGGCTATATTTCAGACTGCTGTGGTGACAGAGTCTACAACAAAAAAACACATATGTGCTGCAACAGAAACACTGTCGCAGACTTATGGCTCTCATTCAGTTTGCTGTGGCAATTCAGCCTACAACCGCACGTCCCACCTGTGCTGCAATGGAAGGGTTCAGGCTAAACAATATGGCACCAACGGTTGGGATTCAGGCTGTTGTGGCAATTCTGTCATCAATCATCACTACTACTCCTGCTGCAGTGGAATGTGCTATAGAAGATCCTCAAAGATATGCTGCAAGGGCACAATCATGGATTGCGTTCATGGGTGGAATTCGCGCTGCTGCGATTCGGCCACTTATGAACACACAAAGAGCATCTGCTGCAAAGGATATCTGTATTGCAAGAACTTGAGCGATTATGGCAATACATATTGCTGTGGCACCCAAGCCTACCAGAACTGAGACCAGATCTGCTGTAGGCACAGCCACTCCACTTACTATACACAGCCTCTTAGCTCGCAGCTGCCAGAAGCTGCTGAGACAGGCAATGAGAAAGAGCAGCTATCTCCAGCTTACAGCAACAAGAAAGACAATGATGACATCGATAAATCTCCACCTTTGACCGACGAAAGCATAGATGACGTGGTAGATACACCTAACAATGATGACCACTGAAGAACATGCATTAGCGCAACAGATGATTATTGCCTTGATTTGCATCATCATCCCTTTTTTCCATCTGAACAAATCCAACTGCTGACTAACTCGCTAGTGACAATAAACAGCATTTCATGCCATCTTACTAAGTTGAATTTGCAATGACACGACACTTTAAAGAAGTTACTTTTTTTAGCTTTCTAATAACAGCCATATTACACCGTTGCAATCAGCTGAACTTTGAACTTCTGAACTTCGTCAATAAGCAGTTATAGCTAAATTTAATGTGACATTTTTGATGTGGTATTCAAGCTGGGCACTTTGTAGTAGCACTGTTAAGTTTATTATGTTTTGATCTGATGTTCCAGTAGTGCAAGCCTAAGCAGTTAAAATTTTATGCATTTGTATTTGTGTGACATTTGAAGCTAAAATGCAGCCTTGTGTAACAATGTCTGCAAAGACCATACGAAGTAAATTTTGGTGAAATGCACCATTTGGCCACAATACATCCAATACAGAAAAAAAACAGAAAACAAACAGGCAGATAGATGACAGACACAACCTTGTACCATTAGCATAACTGTTGGTTGAAAATGTACTAAAATAGCACAGTAACTCACAGCATCTCCACGACGCACAGTCTTCTGCGGCATTTTACTCACTGCTTTCTTAGCAGCAGTTGTCAGGCGTTTCTGAAGCAGCAACATACAAAATACAATCAAACTCATCACTGGATTGATTACTCACGAAAATATAAACAAAAAGTTCTACTCTGTGCCAAGAATAGTGGTGCTACCTAGCAAATACAAAAAAACTTAATACATACATACTTTGTACCTGCCAGGAAAATCATCATTTGTCCTATTTGACAATGATGGATACACAAGTAACAGACAATGACAAAAAAAGCTTCATCAAATGAACATGTCTTTTCACTGTTACTTGTCCCTGTAATCAACAAATTATCTGAGGTCCAAGTACCGTGTTGAACAGCAAGTTACAAAAAACATGTTTTTCATCTTCATGATGAACACTGTTAAGAACAAACAGGTATTTATCAAATCAACTTCCACAATCTCATGTGTCACAAACAACATGCGACAGGAAGCCCATAATAGCATGCATTGCTGTCATGTTAATAATCAGCTGCATCATGGTGTAAGAAAAAAGGCAAGACAGAAAGTTGTAAATTTTCTGACCAGGCGTCTGCAAATTTTTGACATCATCATCAATATCGCGGGGAAAGCCCCTGCTGCAGCGTAGCCATCTCCACCACTGGTCGTCGACGAGCTCGGTCTTGGGCAGTGTACGTGGCTGATGGGTGATCAAATTTTCAATTTTTCCCCTAAATTACCTAAGATAAAAATTTTCAGCTCCAAATGTTGTATTTTTGAGAAAAAATTCTAAAGAAAAGAAAAATTTCTGGCAGGCAAAAATTTTGACGAAAAATTGCTCCCTTGCCCCTCATGACATCACTAGTAACAATGACAGTGAACAGAGGCTGTGTAACTGACCGCGAGTCTGTCCTTGGTGTGTGCGTATCGAAAGCGCTGGATGTAGTAGAAGACAAGCCAGGCGAGAGAGATGACCATCAGAACAATAAATGAGATTGAGACAAACAGCACTGATGTGCGGTTGACTGTCCCGGCATGACCAGGGCGCGTTGGCCCGACAACGATGTGCATCAGAACGCGTGTCCCATTTTCAGCCAACAGTGCAATGTGCTCGCCGTCACGCTTATTGACAAAGACCGATACCACGTCATCCACTGCTGCAAGCACACATAACCACCGATCATCAAAACATCAAACACATGCATACTTTTAAAATACATAACTATATCATGTGATCAGTCATGCCAGTTAGCTACATCCCGATAGGAATGCTAATCTATGTAAAGCTCATTCAAAGTTTGTAGTATGACAATTGATTAACCTCCATAGCCACATACCAAGCCTTCATTGGACAGATTCCATCTCCAATCTGTCCCCATAAAGTAGGCAGCAAAACTGCAATGTTAGTGACTCCATCAACATATCTGATCAATGTGTTCCAGGATAGTGTCAACCTGGTGGGATTCCTCATCTCTTCGGGCCATCTGGCCCTCACCCCCACATAGGCAATGCCTGATGGGATCATCACAACAATAACGACAAGCCAGTCATCAACGTCCTATTACTAAGTCAATGGCTAGCTAGCTAGTGAAAATGTAGCCAGCTAGCCTCCAAAACGTTAGCTATTAGCCATAGCTGTGAAGTCTTTATCTAAGCAGACAACTGGTGCAAGTGACACAATGTATGGTAGTGAACCTTGGTGTTTCATCGTCAGCAGCTGAGTGTCAGACTCATTATTATAAATGACGACGGCCGATGCGTTTGAGATGATCCCCGCGTTGTGTATCTTTTGATGGAACTTGCAAGCACCGCGACGGATCAGCGCAATCCAGCGCCCCGGGCCAGCCGGAGCATTCATCGGCGGTCTGCAGCCATCAGTCCGATTATCCACAGCACGGACATGTACTATGAGACCCCACTCATCCTCTAGCTGACTCTCAGAGCCATACAGACCCACCGCGCTCTCAGTCCGGTGCTCACCCGTGCCCGGATCCACGTATGACACGTTGATGAATGCAACATACCTGCAAACAGTCATCAAATGCTTAGAAATTACACAATGCAGTGAAACAAAAATGGTTCATGTACTTAAAAATGTTGCTAATGAAAAAAGATTGAAAAAATGCAGAAGACTTCGAACAAGGTGACCCTGTTATAGTGGTACTAAAAACAACCAGGTTGTTTTCAGTAGTTTTTGCAAAATCTATATCAAAAAAACACCTGAATACCGAAAACTACCAAAAACTTTTAACCTGAACCCTAACCATAATCTAAAACAAACAATCAATACCTTGAGTAGTATTCGGTAAGTTTTCCATTGTTTTCAGTATTTTTTTAGTATTTACTGCTTGAATGAGATCTTCAAAATTCAACTAGTTGAAGCACAGTCTGGATAATCACTGGAATGACGCGGGCACTAAAAGCTAATCATTTTCCAGTCCATCAACTAACAACTAGTAACAAGAAACAAGTAACATACTGGATCTGTGTCAGCGGAGCAGGAGGGCTGTAGTCGTCGCCCGGGGAAGCTCCAGACACGAGAAGACAGCAGCAGAGTTGTAAACAAGCGGCCGAGAGCGTCAGCGCCATCAGCGAACGACAGGAGCAACAACGCACGCAGGACAGAATATATTCCATTACATATAGTTGGTTGACACAGATCGGACAGACGACATCAGCAAAACTAAGTCCATCAACTACATCATACCTATATTCTCTGTAAACAACTTGTCCGCTTCAAAATAATGTAATGTATGTATATATCTTAGATGACAATGAATTATGATACTCATTCGCAGTACATTCGTTTTTTTGTGTTTTTATTACTATTTCACAGAAGTAAACACACCGTAGAGTAGTCGTTGTAATGCAAAGATCTTGCTGATCGCACAAGTTAACGTGAACGCGAACCTAAGTTACTTACGATATCGCGCGGCTTCGCGCTATCATCATCATCAAGCAGGCCGCAGGCCTCTATTTCCGTCCGAAATAGGCTAGATAACTTCAACATGAATATCAACAAAAACTAAACTAATACTGTTTTACATTGACTTCCGGTACTAGATGACGGATTTATAATCACATGTAATACAAACTAAAACCACGCCAGATCAAATCTAAACGTCTCTTAAAACTACTAACACTGCATGCTGATACATCATCAGATAGTGAGTTCCATAGCTTAAATAATCTATTTAGCTTACAAAAAATGTTTCCGGAGATCATATTTGCATAACTGGGGCACCAATTTGTATCTATGACCACTAGTATCATATCGCTTTTCTAACATAGATTTATACTGCAACTGTAACACAAAATTAGTATCATACTTGTTATTTACATATTTATATATGTAAAAGTCGCGGGCTCTATATTTTAAAATTTTGCCTTGGCCCAGTTCCCCCCCCTTTCAAATTTTTGTCTGTTGGAAATTTGTCAGCTTCTTTAAATTAATTTCCCGCACTTCTTTTTAAATTTTCTAAATTTTTCTAAATTCTAAAATAGCTTTTTATGAGGTAGTTTTCTATAAAAAAAATTTTTCTTATCTACAGCACACAC
>Ga0056128_1004651_pt1 | contig 17191 bp, 12 predicted proteins | sample WorMetLIZISLAND2_FD_71113 | JGI IMG/M metagenome (GOLD analysis project Ga0056128, IMG submission 71113) | Marine gutless worms symbiont microbial communities from Max Planck institute for Marine Microbiology, Germany - Olavius geniculatus... ... | reverse complement strand
CAGCGAAGGCTCGGTCACCAACAGTTACGCACTGCGACTGGGGGACATCCAGCTGGTGTGTCAGTGAGGACCGCAGACGTCGTCTTGACGGCATGTCGGACAAACGTCGCAGGTCTGCAGTCAAATATGATGGAGCTGTGCCGTTCAGTGAGCGGTAAACGATCGTCGCCAGCTTGAACTGCACACGCTCGAACGCTCTCAACCAATGGAAACTGGCGAGTGTGTCGGTGATGTGGTCCGAGCGCCGCAAACCGGCGATGGATCGTGCGGCAGCGTTGAGTACCGACTGGAGTACCGACTGCGTTTACACGATAAAGCAAACTTAGAGCACACGTCGTGCACGTGTATTTTGAATACGTTTGCTTCATGTTTGCTTCATGTATGCTTCTTCGTCTAAACGGGGTATAACCCATCGATGCAGTCATGCGTGACCAAACGAACGACCGAGTAGGCAACGCGACTGACTGTCGGTCATCGTGGACTAATAGGGTGTTTACACGATCGAGCAAACATCGAGCAGCTAGCTCGACGTTCTATGGTAATTAGCGTGCTAATTAGGAGGGCGCGCGGGTTGTAATTGGAAGGCCTATATAACACTTGAACAGTTGTGGGCTAAGAGCCTAAGTCCAGGCCTACATTTGAGCCAGGGGGCGGGGTTCCAATAGGCCTGCTTGAGCCAGCTCGATGTTTGCTGGATCGTGTAAACACCCTATTAAGTGACGGTTAAACAACTGTCTTTAGTGTATAAATTACTTATTCTGACTTAGCTTATCCTACTCCAGACCGCGGTTTAACACACATATGGATACCACCACCCTGTATTCTAACGTGACACACCGCCTACAGAGCAGTGTTTTAGCGCATTAGAGATGATTATTTCAACATTATGCGGTATATAAATTCAGACTTTACTTACTTGCTTACTTAGTACTCACTTAAATGTTGGTTGGTGGATTGGTTGCAGACGCAGGCAGACCGGGGCAGCATTCCCAACATGGAGTGGTGCAACCGACAACGCACCATGATCCGGATACCTTGGAAACACGGCTCACGATCCGGCTGGACCCTGGACGACTGTCAGCTGTACCGCGCCTGGGCTCAACACACCGGTACGTACGTACATTACAGCATTTATAAGTTCTCCACTGCTGAAAAAGACAAAAGTAGCATATCAGAACAATATATAGGCCTACAAAACATATTCAGGTATTGGGTGCCACATAGGCCTACTACTGGCACGAGGCAGTGACGCTAACTGCTTGTAGTGGAATTAATATCTGACGAAAAATATGTAAAAGTGTACGAATTAATAACGACCGTCTGACGTCTGCTGTAGGCAAATACTCTGCGAGCGTGGACGAGCCTAAGCGTTGGAAGGCGAACTTCCGCTGCGCTCTCAACTCTCTGTCAGACGTTCGCGAGGTCAAACAGCTGACTCAGACGCGCGGCAAAGAACCGTTCAAAGTCTACGAGTTCATCGACGCTTCCGACGCTCCGCGATCAGCGCGCTCCACGAAAAGTACGCCTGTTTCTACTACTGTATATGATATTTTTCGCCGTTTGCAGTTTTTCTTGGGGGCCGGAAACCCTCAGTCAGAATATGCATTCGTCGTCGTCATTGACGCCGCGTAGTCAACGAGGACCGTGGCGTCGCCCCTGAATGACCAAGTGACAAGGCTCGTCTCCAGCGGTCAGCAGGCGGAGTGCCGCTATCTCCTGCACGAAGTTGGTTGGTCGAGCCATCTGTTTCTGGGGCGGCCTGAACCATGGAGCTCTACATAGATAGCTATCTGTATAAGACTTCCTTGCCTGGACCACATGCATTGCCAGACTGAATTGAAACCGCGATGCAGCCACCAAGCATACCACCGCCCCAATGAGCCACACACTCCACAACATGTCTTCACTTCGTATAGGGCCTATACATGTAGCCCGTAAGCTGCTACTTTCTTTTCATCTCGCTAAGGATAGAGGCTAATTTGTCCCGAGCACAACGTGAGTTAATTTGAACTTTATGTAAAAGTAGGCTAGGCTTATTCGGGGTTTTGTATGCCAGTCGTAGCGCAATATCGTTTAGTGACAAATATGCCCTCATTGTCTTTTGATGGCGGCAACTTTTCTCTTTGTCGATATCTGCGGTCGTTTGTGATAGCTGTTAATCACGCGATAGATCATAGACTGTGTATGCATGACGAATAAATGAAAACAAGACGACTTGTTTATGGCATGATAATAAAGTTCTAATTCCATTTACGTCGATGTTTGTTGTGGATGTGAATTTATTGTATGAATTCCACGGTCAGCTGGAGCATTTAGCTCTCTGGGGTGGCAGATGACGCTGTGCGATCCCACATGGCAGGTGATGCTCCGCAGCTCCGAGATGGGTTAACATATTTCCACTAACTATGACCCGTTGTTTTCGATTGCACAAGAAGTCACGAATCCAACATAACAGTGCACTATTAAAATTGTACGTCTTTAGCTTGCTAACAAGACCTTGGTGTGGAACTTTATCAAAAGCCTTCCCGAAATCTGTATAAATAACATTGATCTGTATTCCCTGGTCTAGATTATATGTCCATTCATCCATAATTTTAAGCAGCTGCAATAATGTTGACCTTCCTTTTATAAATCCATATTGGTAATAACTGAAAAAACTACTGTCTAAAAAATTTTCCACCATAACATCTTTATTGACTATCTCCATAATCTTATATAGGCCTACTTCACTTGTTAGGCTCACAGGTCTGTAATTTATTCGTTCCTTCTTGTTTCCTTTTTATGTGTCGTAAGCAAGTGGAGTTTGGGCCAATTATTAAAACCGCAACGTATTTTGGTCGTCATACCAGCTGTTTGCATGTTGCTAAGAGCGCCACCGCAATGCTACATGTAACACAGCGCCCGTAGCCACAGACCTCAGTCGTTATGACGAATGAATGCCGTATAGCCTAGTATCGAACCACGGCTATAAAACAGTGCAGCCTTATAAACTGCAGGGGATTAGCTTCACTGCCTAAATGTGGCGTCGTGGGTACAGCCACTGATATACGTTCGACCCACATACCACGCCGCTGTTCCTTCAACGTTACGACTAACTCCCAATCCCATAGTATATCATGAAGACGTGCTATGGCGCCCCTCACCTGTAGCACATCGACATTCCGCGACATGATGATTATAGGCCTACAACCACCGTATAGAAAAATACGCAGTAATAAAAAATAATAATAATAATAATCAAATAAAACTAGAGTACAGCAGAGTTCAAAACTCAAAAACATGTCACCGCAGCCCAGCAACAGAAGTGAACATGGCTGTTTTTGTCACATTTTATAGCGGCCTCAATGCGGACCGCACCGTGTTTCGTCGGACCCCCCAGTTCTTGAACCAAAAACTTGCGCTTGTAAAACGTGGTAATACGCATACCGTCAAATGTACTGTCGAGTGTCGGACTCCTACCAAATGCCAGTTATTCTTGGACTTCATGAGAGGTCAGTCATTTTTCAATAGGGCCTATGGGATAAAACGCTCGACCGTTCGGGGAGGGATAAAATCCGGATACGTGACTGTTCACTCTGTCACACATTCACCAAGCGTGTGACTCGAAGCTCATAGGCGCTATTCATTATGTTGATGACAACGAATAGCCTTCACTTTATAGCAGTACTACTGCTGCTGCTGCTGGGTTTTAATGTTGTGAAGCTAAATCCTTGGGGGGTCTACTGTAACACAGCCAAAAAGAACACAAAATGCAATAATGTGAACACTATCATAGTAATCAGATCATAATATTGTTTAAGATCTACTTCAGACTGTAATATTGAATAGTTCGGGTAACATTAGGCCTATCTGCTGCAGTTGGTTGCCAATTCTCAGGCATATACAAACAACACAAATGTTTGCCTGATAGTAAATATGTGAATGTCAGTGGAAGGCAGTTGGGTTCGATGGTTCACAATTTACAGAGAAAAAAACTGAAATCATAAATCCTTGGGGGTCCGTAGATCCCCCAGCCCCCCTAAATGACGCCCCTGCTATCTTGCACGGTTACGGAAATATGGCGCCTCAAAAATATTGGGGTCCGGTATGAGTACCGGTATATGATTGATATCGGAGTGTAAAGTGCAGTGTAGGCTTAAGCCTACGTTTCGTTTTTTACACCTGTGCTGCAGGGCTGTAGATTTGTAGTAGGCCTACAAAACAGTAGTAATTAGTAGTAGTAACACACATTTTCCGTCAGACATTTAACCTCAGCAACTAGTTCTGTCCGCCAGCGCCACTGAAGTCTTTTTTAGCACATACTGGCGCTTTACAAGTCAGATTATTATTAGTGGGAAACGCCTGCAGAACGTGGCGTAAGCTAGGGTAAAGCAAACTTTTCTTGAATTAATTTTTTACCTGTTTTGCGCGTATTTTAAAACAGTAGGCTTACTTAGTGCTCGCAAAAATACAATAAAATTACTGTATACCTAATACATTAATAATTATTGTAAACTTGTAACTTTCTTTGCTACATAAACTGTGGTGAAATAGGCCTATGCAGTTACAGCTAATTGTTCACAAAGCGACAGAGAACGCAGATTGGCCTAAACTAAAATTTTAAAACGCAATAGCTTAATACCACCAGAGATGGCTTTTTACATGAATTTTAATAAAAGAGTTGGGAATGCGGACCCGCCTGGAAAAGGGACGGCGCCGCCCTTGCACCCTTGCTGCATTCCTTCTAGGCCTAATACACCTCTGTTCGTCTGCACACGACCTGCGTTTCGTGTGTTTTTTACCTGTGTTGGCAGCATGCAGGGGCGCACATTAGCACGGTGTTATGTGGCCTCTGGAGTCTTTTTTGACACACTGGCTGGTGCTGTATGTAAGCTATAGACAACGTGGCCAAGTCTCGGCTAAGTCTGCCACCGTATGAATTCACACAGTGCAGCCGCAGGCCACGTCGACACCAAGTAAGCTACTGGTCGTGTATACGGGGTTGGCAAGTCAACCAGGAAGCGATTTCTTTAGTCGCAATAATACATTATTATCGACCACCGCTTTGCACACTAAATACGCATTTGTCAATGTTATATCCATACACCGCTTTTCGCTCTTGCGGAAACTACGCCGCATAGACAACAGCAGGGCAACAATATTGCTGCCCGACTTTCAGCTGTCAGAGAAGGAACTAAAATGCATGCATCATATCAACATCGTAAGCGTGTCATATGTTCAATCTGCGATAGTCGGTCTGTATATCTGCATAACATAGACTACAGTGCCAGACTCGAAATGAATTGCATGAAATTGCATTGGCGGGTAAGGCTACGTCCCCTGAGACCTCGCGGTCTCTGGAGAGTTTATATGACGGCCTTTTTTCCTAGATCCCACCTTTTTTGACGCTTTTGGCGACTCGCATTTACAAAATGTGCTGGCCCAAGAACGGATGTCGACACCACTGCTCCGTCCTTTAAAGTGTCCAGTTGTTCTCCTTCAAAATGTGCAACAATATTGCTGCCCGACTTTCAGCTGTCAGAGAAGAATCGGATTCTAAGACTTTCTTCAGCGTGACAGAACGCATTTAAACTGTGGCGGTTGCACCAGAGTTCACTAGAGAGATGGGCGTTGGACGCTACTGTTTAGTTACATTACCAAAAGACTAGCATTGACTTAGCGGCGCGTACATGCGATAGGCCTAAAACTGAAACAAAACTTTAAAAATTTCCGGCGTAAAATTGCCGTATTCGGCCTACTTAACGAATAACCATAAAACCGGCAAGTGGACGACAGACAGCGCGCGGTCGGTCGGTCGGTCGGTCGCCGATTTGCAGAAAGGGCAATTACGACCTTGCTGTTTTGGCAACGAAACACTCCCACTCCCTGACTATGATATTTAAACACCGGCGGCCTAAATAGAGCTGAATAACTATAGGTCTACATTATAACCGTACGACGCCTCGCTGCGACTTACAGGTATGCAGGGTTGCAGGCTTGCGTTAGTCGCGTACAGTTTCGGGAAATGTTTACAAACGAAAAGCCACGGGATTAACCAGCGTATTAACTGCATGCTGCTGTGGTTTTTCCGCTCATCGTGAGTCACGGGAATTTTGCTAACAGTTTCGACTGCGTGGAAAATCCACGTCGCCGATGTTTTTTTCCGGTTGGCACCGATCAGATGAGCGTGCACCGAGCTATCAATCACTCAAACAGTTATCAATTTATGAAGGCATAAGTAGCAGGAAGACGGCCACAAGCCTACAAGCGCAGAATTGTCACTGGAGATCTTAACTAACGTTGTACATACAACGAACTAGAAAGTTACGTAAGTGTTTATTTATTTGTCCTTGTGCTAGAAAACGAGCACATCTACCCGGTATACCGGTAGTCTGTAGACCTATGCTTGTGTGACTGATATGAGACTATCTTGTTTCTTCGACGGTTAACAAACAACAGAATAATCCGGTAGGCGACGTGGCTCGCGACTACTGCAGTGGCCAATAGCTGAGCTGCAGACAGACACGTACGAACGCAGGACAGAGTCCTACACAGACACGCTGCCTGAGAATAAGGGTCGCTTATAGCTTGCTTTTGCAGCGTCGCTAGTCAACACTTTGTAGTGCTTTGCATCCGTCGAAATAAAATACAACGACACCGAATCATTTACTTACATTTTACTTTTTCATTTTTATCTTTTTAATCATTTCTAGATCTATGCTCGTAAACCACTGGTTGCTTTGTGCAAGTGCTTGGTTGTTGTTTGATTGATCGGCAAATACCCAGCGCGGGTGGTTTTTCTGACGTCAGGCCTGCAGCTGACAGCGTAGGCCTACCTACATGGGTATGCATGGTTTCGGTGACTGTTCGTCACGCGACGCGGCGCCACGGGTAATCGTGACAAAACACTCCCACGGCAACGACGCAGTAAAAACACTCAATAACCACGATCTCATACCCATCGAATTGTGAACAGCTGCTAACGTTGTGTGGTCCACGACACCCATGTGGGGACGCGGATAGTGCGAGGAAAGAGAGCACTTAAGTCAGATGGCTGTGCAGATGGTTGAGCTTGTCTATCAGCAAGTGCAAATTATTGCATTAGCCTATTAGCCGTTGTCCATAAATGACGTCACGCGATTTTAAGGAAAAATTAGCCCCCTGCATTACTTCGTTACGTTTCGTCACGCTACTCTGGACCCTCGTCAAATATGACATCACAAACGTGACAAACGTCTAACCCCCTCCCCCTGCCGGCAGCCTGTAGTGTGGTCTACAAAGATGAGTTTCAGCGTATCTGAATTAGGATGTATAAATTTATGTCTGTTATCAAAATTGTCTTAATACAGAACTTTATACAGAAAATCGTGCGAAATTAAGCACTGCAATGTTCCGAAATGTTTTAGGCCTACTCATCCTGTCACATACAGCGAGTTGCGACGTGAATTTGGTTGTTCATTGTGTCTTCCCGCAGATGTGACGTGCGTGACGTCACGCTATCTTTAATTCCCCTCCTCCTCTCCTACGTCACACAATGTCACGCGGCCTTTAATCCCCCTTTCCCCTCGAAGCGTGACGTCATTTATGGACGACTCCTTATGTCCTACAGTACAATTCATCACGTACCGTATGCTGCTGGGTGTCGTAGCATTTCGCCAAATCGCTCCCCCAGTTGGGTCTACTGCAGAGCCCCAAAAGAAAAAAATGATGAACGACAAAACAAAGCTTGTCAAAGAAGCAAAAAACGACAAAGCAAGTCGTTGTTGTTGGTCCGCCTATCAAAAAAAATTAGGCAAAATGGGATTAGGCGAAATGCTACCCAACCATGCTGCTGATGCGCACTCTGTAAACGTTGTCTGTTAAACGAATGCGTGCAGGAAAACGAATTTTCACCTAGCTAAACTCCAGTAGCAAAAAATAAACCACATTTTTATGCCGACTACACTTATATAGTTAGTATGCCTACTGCGCGAACTCCAGTAGGTGGATTTGTTGTAGACTAGAACTTGCTGTAGCCTGTGGACTAACCCTGGGCTTTTGATATTTTATCGACTGATTGCGCAGCTTTTGATATGGCGGCGTTGTGGGTTAAAACAAGATAATGTTCATACGAACACAGAGTCTATTCAGTGCATTTCGATAGTTTACAGTATATGTCCGTATGGTGGATTGTTTATGTTTATACTTGATATAATAATAATAATAATAGTAAGCGTTATATGGCTTTGTGCCTGTGCTTACTCAAGCCATCAGTATTCTGGTGGCTTCGGTGAATTTGGTGAATATAGTCAGTGAGCTGTTTAGACTGGTATTAAAAAATCAAACAGTTTAATTTCAAATTGTACAGCAGCAATGATCCTTTTATCTTTCTGTATTATTTTAACTAAACAACAAACATTGTCAATCACGAGACCATTCGATTCGTCACCAGGGCTTTGCTATAAATGGTTTGTCGTCACCATGCGTCTATCTTGCACTTTTGTGAAGATATGACGCCTCAAAAATAATGGGGTCACGAACTTGACCTTTTGGGGTCACGTGACGTCATCGGTCACGTGACCATTTGACTCCCGGGATCGACTCCCTATGGGTGGTTCATGGTGACCATGCGTCTATCTGGCACCGTTATGGACATATGGCGCCTCAAATGTTGGACGCACGGACGTGGACAGGGAAAGAAAGGAAAAAGAAGGGAAAGAGAAAAGGAAGGGGAGGGGAAGGAAAGGGTAAAAGAAAGTGGAAGGGGAAAAGAAAGGAAAAGGAGAAGGTAAGAGGGAAGGGAAGGAAAAGGGGAAAGAAAAAAGGGAAATGGGAAGGGGAAGGGGAAAGAAAAGGAAAAGGAGAAGGGGAAGGGAAAGTGGTAGGGGAAGTGGAAGGGGAAGGAAATGGGGAACGGGAAAAAGGAAAGAAAAGGGGAAGGAGAAAGGGAAGGGGAAGAGGAAGGGAAGGTGGAAAAAAGAAAGCTTAAGAAAAGTTGGACCCACGGACGGACGCACGAACGCACGCACGGACACTCAGATGATTTTATACTCTGTCCAATGCTATTGCATTGCATTGGACAGACAAAAAGTAGGCGGGAAAGGAAGTTGCAGTTTTTCGACAGACACGGCAAATTTCCGACAGGGGAGATTTCGGTTGCCCAAAATTTTGAATTTACCTTTATATTTTCTCAAAACGGGTTTTTTTCGACCAAAAATTGACAAAAAAGTTTCTGTAAAAATTTTTCCAACATCCAAAAATTGGGGGAGCAATTGCCCCATTTTCCTGTCAGGACGCCACAGCATGTTGTACGGTGAATGCACAACAAAATTAGTTAATTGAGGTCAGTGGCAAATTCATGGGGCACTCCTGTTATTGACTGGATGCATTTTTAACCAGGTACAATTTTTTCACAAAAATGCGTTATCTTTGCATAAAATTTCCCGAACTTTTCTGAGGAGGGGGCTTAGCAGACACCCTACCCTTCCACCCCTGTTCCAAAAATTCTGGATCTGCCATTGCTTGAAATGGAAGTAAGTGCAGTATGGACGTGTGCGTATTGGGCAGGAGGGCGTCGAGGAGGTCGTCAAGAGCGAGCCGAGAGGAACGTCGAACTCGCTGCTAGCGGCGCCGCCCAGCTGACATCACCTCGCCTGACCACCGGCAGCACTCTGCCGTACTACGTCGAGCACGAGACTGTCCCGTCACCCAGCAGCAACGACGACGATGACGATGATGTATGTATATTTTTATTTGCCAGGAAGCAGTATACGACACGGTCACTGGTCAGTCCGAAGTCCGAAGGGGCACTGCATGTAGTCCTGTGGTGTAGTGAAAGAGATATAGGGTTTGGCTGGCTAACCCGTAATATCGTGAACGACGTCGTCGTCGCTGCAGCAAGGGTTGTCATTGGTTGGTCTTAGTGATTGGCAGCGACGACGACCGAGCGCCCGCCCCTTTTAGGGTTGGCCCCTATATAAAATAGGGTGCTTGCCAGTGTACGGTGTGCGTTGCATTGTATAGAATGCGGTATACGGAAGTGATTGTCAAAGAACAGTTGAAATTTCTATACTTGTCTTGTGTGTTCAAAGTTAGAGTCGATCCCGAGTTAAATTAATAAGTAATTAATCAGTAATTAATACAATTAAGGAAGAAACATAACAGTTCGAAATGCGGTCCGCCATAGCGATGTTGGCCGCCAAAACCAAAGATGCAATTTACCTTTATTCTTAACGCTAACCCTATCTCTGTCGGTATCTCAAACCTTTGTGCTGTTCGGAGTACCGCTCTTTCAGACTAGTGAACTGTTGCCGACTGACACGTCAATGACACAGCACGTATACGTGGGCTGGCCGCTGGGCAGAAAAGCCCGGGGCACTGTCAACTGCCCAAGAAACGAAAAACGAAGCACAGAAGCACAGTAATGAAAACCTATAACGAAGACTGCTAGCTGTTTCTGATTAGTACGGATATTATTGGCGTTATAGATAGCGGATGACGATGATGATGATGACCAGCTGGCCTTACAGCTGCACGAGGAGACGAGAGTTGTTGACCGGACTTCGACAGAGCCGCTGACGTCAACCATGGAGGAACTGCTGTCTTCCTTGACACCGCCGCCACCGCAACGTGTCGCCAGTAGCAACAACAGTTGTCTGACCCACCAGACACACTATCTGACCGACATCAGTCACCACAGTACGTGCACGCTTCGTAACTAATAGCATAAAGATCTCTTTCTTGCTCCACGAATTCAGTGCCCGTTGGTGTCCATGTCACATTTCACAAAATGACTCCATTTCGTTGTCCGTTTCCAATCCGTACAAGGTGCAAATATCCTTGTTGCACCAGTTCGCTAGGTCGTCCGTCCATCTTATTTTAGGTCTTTCTTGTTTTTTGCCGTCCATTATTCGATAAGATCAAGAAAGGCTATGGCTTTCATTGGTAGCCTATCTCAGAGCTATAGGTCCTACGGAGCGTCGCCCGCCACAGTGTTACTAGCTGCCACCGGACGCGGGTAAATGCGCTCCCGCTAATAGAATAAATACAGGCCTAGAATAGTTTCAAATATGTATTTTCTTAACATCATTATTAAGCGGTATTAAGTATAACGCATGCATAGTTAGAACATTTGTGCATGTCTGTAACTCTGTACGTTGTTGGTAGAATAAATTCATTTACTCAGTTTATTTTGCGCGAAGTCAGACATCGCGCACATATTAATTTTTTGCGGATGTTTTGTAGGCTATTATTACGCATGTACTGGTAGCCTGACTACAGCTGTAGCCTGCCTATAAGCTAGCTCCTATCTTTCAGTCGTGGTAATATTTTAGCGATCGTTTCCTGCAGCCCGCTTGCAAGTTGATAGCTAAAGAATTGTGCAAATGTTTTATTTCACACTTAGGCACTACCTATCTTAAATCGTACGAAATCATCGTAATATTTGTAAAACATTTTTGGCAAATTGCAGCGCAGAACTTTATTTTGTGTGAATTTTTCAGGCGTGATCAACTCATGCGTAAAATGAAACAAAACATATGCGCAGTAGGCCTACTTCTACAAAATGTTTTGCAGTCGGCTGTACAGGCGGCGGTGTTGGTTGGTGTATATAGATGTGAAGGTACCGGTGAACATTCCAACGATGGTGACCGAGTTGGGTGAGCGAATGATGAGCGAACTGGACGACGAGGAGATCATATCGGCAGTTGGCAGTCTGGACAGTGATCAGTGGTCAGACGCATCCTCCGCCTCGTCAGGTTTATTACATAGTACATACTATCACTTCTGTCCAGTCTATAAAGCCCATGTAGTACCGACTCCGTGCAATGGGGCGACGGCAGCGGCGTCTTGGGTTACCTAAGTTGGGTGCGGGGCAGGAAGTTGTAATTTTTCGACGGACAGCTGGGAATTTCCATCATAGAAAATTTTCGGTGTTCAGCGTTTTAACTTTTCCGTTTAATTCGTCAAAAATGCAGAATTTTAGCTCTAAGTTCTGTATTTTTGGTTTTTGAAAGAAAATTTTGCGACAGAAGAAAGTTTTCTGACAGGCTACAATTTAGGGGGGGGGACAATTGCCCCTGTCGTAACGCCCCGTCAGTGATCCAAGTGGGTATTTATCGCCCCACTGATCACTAATCCCGAAGTTCCGAACCACATGATTAGTGATTACTAGCACAGTATATAGTGCAAACTGTTCAGCAACTGCATCGGAATCAGAAGCTATATTTGGCGGACCGCTGTGAGACCTTCCAGCGTTCTCCATTCACGCTACCTGGATTTAATGGGCAAGGACCACACGGGAGAAGAGGAGGGGAAAAGAAAAACTGTGCAACTGCATGGATGGAGGAACATTGAGAAGCTAGGAGATGTGGGAAGGGAAACTCAGTCCTGTGCACTGTAGGTTTTTTAAAAGTTTGCATTGAGCGAACGAACCGAAACTGAACTGAACGACGTTCAGTTCAGTTCGTTCGCTTAGTACACATGGCTTAACTCTTCTCCATGCACTTTATTTGCTGTGCGTCGCACTCTATCGTTATACTGTCTATCTCTACCGTTCTGTCTGAAGTAGTATATGCCCTAATAGATAGATGACTGCACGCGTGTATAGGACATGCTTGACCTAACGAACTACTCTAACCGACCGTCGGGCGACTGTGGGCGTTATAATGGAGTGTATGCCACCATAATACCTGTTCGTTGTTAAAACTTGCTTATCCAATTTCAACCATCTGTCAATATTTTTCTTGCATTTTAAGTGTTTTGTTAGCATTGTTGCCTGGACTTAACAAATGATCGACGGATTTAAAACAATCTTGAAACTTCTGTTATAGCAGCCGAATGATGCGTGGGCCTTGGGTATAGTAGTGACAGATATTTTTTTGCATTAGGGCCTGCTGTTTTAATTTAGTTTTCTCGGACGTTAAAGAGTATACGGTTGGCGTTTGTATGTGTAAATGTTTCAGGATCAAGCGTCGACTGTTTCCCGTACGACGATGCCTCACTCTTTGTCATCCAGGTTTCTGAAACTGTTTCTGACATGTTTTCACTGCACCTACATCCGCAGCTAACTGTTGATAAAATTCGTTTTTAAACTCCCATCAGCTTTACCGCTATGCGCAGCCTAGGGTGATGTTTGTAAGATTTATTCTGATTAATGATACACCGTAGCTTGGACGAATCTAAAGTAGGCCCCCTAATTATAAAAATCCAAACACCACTTTCGGATAATGTTGTTACTAAGATGATCGCCAGAGTTTCAGATTGTTTTGCTGTTGTGTGCCTATATCACGTTGCTGTATAGCCCACCTGTAACAAAGAAATGAAGCTACATTCCAGGGTACCGTAATTAAAACGTTCAACTTTCACTTATGCCCAAAGTCCACCTTCTTCGACTTGCTGTGGATTTGTTGTAGGACCTACAACAAGTTTACGTTCTAAATAAGCAAAAAATGCAAGAAAAATATTGACAGATGGTTGAAATTGGATAAGCAAGTTTTAACAACGAACAGGTATTATCGTGGCAAGCTACGGTGTATCATTAATCAGAATAAATCTTACAAACATCACCCTAGGCTGCGCATAGCGGTAAAGCTTAAACAGTAAATTGAAGTAGTGGAACTTGGGCTTTCTGAGGCCTATAACATTAACCGAAGTACAGCGAAATAACCGCAAGATCACTGCAATGTATGTGCGACTAATCTTTGCATTGTGTTGCTGCTGGTGTTGCAGGACAGTGATAATCTGAACTTAATTCCGTCTTGGAGTCAAACGTCTGACATAAACTGCTTGCTATCGCCGGACATATCGTCCCCCATCTCGGACTTCGTCAACATTACCTGTAAGTATTATAATTAGCAGTAGGCTTACACAGTCGCACTCGGGTCATTGTGAAATAAATTTTTTCATACTTAGATTTTTAGACGTACGTGCTTTTGAATAAATTATTTCATTACGTACTTAGTTGTCCTATCTCTCACTGTTGTGTCTGGAGTGTTATAGCATGACGACTGATATCGTCTTGCGTTTGCTGAATCGAAGATCTGAACTTCTGTGTGCTGTGATATAAAGGCGTGCTTAAAGCGACAGGAATGGAACGACATGAGATGAACTGAAATGAAAGCCGGATAGTGTGTTAGTTAATTTCGTCTCAGTACAGCTCAGTTCTATTGTTTTGTATGCTCCTTTAATTTTAGCTGCCTTAACAATATTATGTCTGTCGTTTTGTCAGGTTTCACCAGCATGTGAACTCAATTGGCATAGCCTATGTTATCGCTCACGTCCACTGAAAGTGAGTAGGACCGTGATACCGGCGATGACGTTCTCTACCTTCACAACCGTCGGCAGAATAGACAAACGTCTCTACAAGGATTTTAGATGATCGTTTAGCCAATGCACTGCTGCCACAACTGTTTCAACCACGCCACATTTTTACTCCTCGCGCGCTACGTTCCTAACGTAGCGAAGACGAGTAGGCTATATGAGATCAGTGTAATACTGAGGACCGACCGACGACCGACCTCTGTTCCTGGAAGAGCCATCCTGGAAGAACTTCAAACGGCCATATCTCCATAACGGTGCTAGATAGACGCATGGTCACAATGGACCACCCATAGGAAGTTGACCCGCGGGAGTCGAATGGTCACATGACCGATGACGTCACGTGACCCCAAAAGGTCAAGGTCGTGACCCCATTATCTTTGAGGCACCATATTTTCGTAACGGTGCCAGATAGATGTGTTGAGGTATAACAAGACAAATGGCAACTAGCGTCATCGACCATTATTGGAATTTTTTTTTCCTCTCAGTTCCTAAAATTGGGCAATATTTTGTGGACTTCGAGGAGACAATTTCCAACAACGACATCGATGCCAATCACTATTAGTATAATATTAAATGGGTCTCAATTATACGCCGGGTCTCTAATACAGGCCGAAACGAACGAAAAAGCTTTTAAAAGAATACAAAAAAATGATGCGTGCGTCGTGCGAGGATTACATTAGATTGGTCACAATCTAATAATATTTCTTGAGTTAGTTTGTTGCCTCCGTTGAAGTGAAGCAGTCAAGATGTTGTGTTTTCAGCATTTGGGGGGTCAGTCGATTTTTGTCAGCTGCATTAGGCTACTAAAAAATTCCAAACTGATTTTGGTGAGTGGGGGTAAGTGTGAGAGGAAGTGATGTGGTTAGATTTTTGTGGCCATCCAGATTCTGGATCACTATACGCTGAATTCTTTACCACTGCCTGAGAGCAGATGCATTAAGTTCTTTGTATTCGCCAGGTGGCAGCACCATCGTCGGCGGAGGTTTGAGATCATTGACCGCTTCTAGTTTAGCATGTTCTAGATCAGTCCGAACTGAAAGGAAGTAGTGTGTGTGATGTATATTATTACTGTGTTATAAGGTATCAACTGTTGCGCACATACAGCTTTACCATCATCAGCATTAGTGCACTTTAGATCACTGAGAACAGCACCAAGGGTTTCAAAATCCACTAGACAAATGGACCTCCCCATAAGGAAAGCAAAATAAACAATTTCAAACTACAAGTTAAAATGAAATTGATTGTTACTTAGCATTAATGTTTGGCATGTGATATATCAAGTGTACATATATTTTATGTGACAACTCTCTCCAGCGAAATCCTGGTCCCCGCAACATTTTTCCAACTGCACCAAGACACTTTGCGATAGTCAACATTTTTTGATGAGATCAATGTCATCAATGTCACTAGTAGTGGAATACAGCATTCTAGTAACGCTATACGGTGCTTCAAAACATACAGTGCTACAAAAGAAAATGATGCTAAGCAAAGTACTATATGTGAGATGCACTTTTAATTTTTTGTTTCTCTAGACTTTGGTTTTGTGCCTGAAACAGAATTCATTCACTTCAATATTATGTTGTATACAGCACTAATAAACATCATACTTCTGGCAGCTAATGAGACATCATTTATGAAGATTTTTTTTGCTAGTCACTACATGCCTGAAGTGATATATGTGAGGTTGCAGGCGGAGGATTTGAGACCCCTTGTTTAATATATAGCTTGAATTGTTGTAATATATACGTTATTGAACTGCAGCACATTGTACTCATTATCTATGTAAATAGTTCTTTCTTCAGCAAAGGATAAAAATTGTGTTATTGCAGTGTTATCACAAAGGTTGATATATAACAACTGTTTCCTCTGATGAACAGTGTCAGTAGACTCTGGCTTGCATTTTTGATTTTAAAACCGGTGTTATTTTACATGTATCGTAGACTCGTAGTATTTAGTAGTTGTTTCTGCTGTAAATTATCGCTCGTTGTGTCTTACGTCAGAAATGACAAATGGATGGTAATGTAACACATTGCATTCTTGTAGTTTAATGCACGCTAGTTATTTCTCAAGACTGTGCTGTGCAAAACGTCTTTGAAATTTTTATTGAGATTAGAATAGACATTTGAAATCATGACACTACCAGTGCATTGTGTTCCACTTTACTTACTTCAGACTCAACCTGTTCATAATACTAATTAATCAGGAAGCAGGAAATGCCAATTCAAGTAATTAGCTTTGAACTACTACCAAATCTAACAAAGATAAACTATAAAAATTGCAGTCTCGTCTTTGAATCGTCACCCAGTAAACTGAGTCGATTTAATGCAAAACTTGTTTTTGTACACAAGTGTAGACTCAAATATCAGCCAGAATATTGGCACAGTGTCAACAGATTGAGCGCTGTCTGCTGGTGTCCAATTCCCTGCCTGATTGTGCTGAAAATTGGTACAACAGTTACCAGTACTCCAGCCCCGTGGAACATTCATACCGGATATTTTTCTACATCGTTTGTTTTTAAGTGAGGAACCCATATGGCACAGACAGACGTTGGACAGACAGACGTACAGTGGCAGATCTAGGCTTCACCCAAAGGGGGATATCCCCTCGCTCCTCCCTCCCTTTCCCCCTCCCATTTCCCCTTTTTCTTCCTATGCCTTCCCATTTTTCCTTTGCCCCTCCGCCTTCCCTTAGAAGTAGGACTCCTTCAATGCAGCTAGAGGGTCTGGGGGGTGCTGTGAGCTCCCCAGCGGAGTCTGGGGCAGAGCCCCAGCTAAAATCGAATTCGGTGCATTTTAGCTTTAAAATATGGACATATGGTGGCAATAATTTTAACAAATTTCCCGATACAGGAACTTATTAGTTTGCAGTTCGGCAGAACATATAGTGTTTACTTATGCATAGAGGCTCAAGGGGG
>Ga0056128_1004650_pt1 | contig 17193 bp, 8 predicted proteins | sample WorMetLIZISLAND2_FD_71113 | JGI IMG/M metagenome (GOLD analysis project Ga0056128, IMG submission 71113) | Marine gutless worms symbiont microbial communities from Max Planck institute for Marine Microbiology, Germany - Olavius geniculatus... ... | reverse complement strand
AAATTACAGTGCACAGCAAAGAGTAAAACTCTAGTGCACATAAAATATTTTACTCATCACACAACAAAAAAAATTATTTGTATCATTTAGCACGTAAACAGTACCATTTTAACTAATCTTTGTAATCCGGAAATCCTGGGATTGGGACGCCGCCAATCCCGGGATTCAGGATTGACAAAAACGGCCAGGATCCTGGGATTCGGGATTGCAATCCCTATAACAGCATTGAGAAAAACAGGTTTTTAAATTCAAAAAGTACAACCCGGTAGATTTTATTGAGTTTTCGTTTTTAAGGGGGGCAAACCCCAGGCTTTTTTTGCAAGGGCCCCAATTTATCAGTTAAGAGTTTTTCAATGAGTTATGAGTTATTAGAATGACAGTAGAAAGTGCTAGATACTATCTACAGGGTGCGGCAGAAAAGTGGACCCCTAAATTTTTTCGCCGTTTTCTCAGCAACTGTTTGGGATTTTAATATAAAATTTTACATCTTTATTTCTTAAAACCTTCCACATCTAACTGCCAAGAAAAAATGTGATTCTGTTGAAAAATGACGAAGTTATAGACTTTTTAACACGACCGCCTACTGATTTTTCAACATTCAAAAATGTTCACGCAAAAAACGCTATTCAATATTCAAAAACTGGTTACACGTTACTTTCGATGACGTCACAGTGGCGTTTTGATAAACAGGAATTTATATTGTTTATAAATTATCACTAAATTATCGTTCCTTTAAAGCAATCGCAGGCTGCCCACCGGATTCATCTTCCAGCAAGATGGCGCGTCGAGCGCATCAGCACACACAGCGCGCAACACTGCGCAGTGCACAGAACTGGCTGCGGGCCAGCTGTTCAGACATCATCACAAAAGACCAATGGCCTAAAAATTCGTTCAATATAAACCCAATGGACTATCACGTATGGGGTGCAATGTTGGAGGCTTACTGCAAGCTTAAAACAAAGCCCAAAACAATCGCGCAACTCAAGGAAGCGCTTCAGGTTATCTGGGGCAATCTGCCACAGGGACCGACTGACAAGGCTGTAAAAGATTTCTCAAATAAGGCGACTGGAGGCTGCTGTTGTAGCTTGGAGCTGGTGGTAAACACTTCGAACATTCGCAGTGACAATGGAGTTCTGGCATTTGATCATTATTTAACTGTGTTGTTTCAACGATGTTATTAAATTGGTGTTGTAACCGTAACATTTTTGAATGCTGAAAAATCGGTAGGCAGTCATGTTAAAAAGTCCGTAACTTTGTCGTTTTTCAACAGAATTAAATTTTACTTGGCACTTAAATGTATAAGGTTTTAGCAAATAAATGTGTAAAATTTCAAATTAAAATTCCAAACAGTTGCTGAGAAAACAGCAAAAAACTTTAGGGATCCACATTTTTTGCCACACCCTGTACATAAAGTATGACATCCAGAAATCGGCAAACATATAAGTTTAAAGTATAAGAATGCATGCAGTGGGTTAAAATTATAGGCTGCTATACGAACAAATAACACCAATAATAATAATAATAATAATAGTAATCATAAAAAACTCTCAATCTGCAGTCACCCACAAACAAACGAATAAAAATAACCATATGATAATAATTATCACACATAGCAAAAAAAATGGTGTAAAAAATCTAATAAAAATATAAAAAAAAACAAAAAAATATATTTAAAATAAGAAAATTCTGCTTAAATAAATTAATACCATTTTCCATTTTTATTAAAAAATTTCAATTTTATCATCCTATTTCAGATTATGCGAGTTCCCGCAATATAAAACACTCAAAGTGTTGAAGAGGACATACCACTAAGTTGAACTTTCCGTATCGCGTCTGTTTCTGCATAAATCTGCTGGTGCCTTTGTGTTTTAGACTCATTCGTTCCTGCATCAACAAATAGGCTATTAAATCTAATTAAAGATTTATTTTTGATTGTAAACTAATCAAAGCCGAACCATTTTGACACTTACTCAACTCTAACTCCAATTATAATAGAACTGACATATGCGTAAACTGTTATCAAATCACAGCATTCTAACGACCAGCAATATGTCTAATATTGTCTATGCTCAATGCTCTTCACAAAAGGCTACAGAGATTACAGCACGAGTGTTTAAAATTAATCTTGTGTGACATTTGAAAGACCAGATAAACAAATGTTTCTGCAAAATGACATCTAAATCCATCGAAAAGTTTTAGCAGAATGCATGATGGTGACAGACAGACAACAGACATACAGACAGACCATGCAATGGAAAAATGTGTAGCAATAATTGGAATTGCTTCCAGCGAGAGCGATTCCGCCTATTAATAGAAAGAATAAAAAGAATAAGACGGAAAATGACTAGGCAAGGAAAAGAAGATAGAAAAAATCCTGCCTACACCTTTCATGAAAGCGAACTAAACCAACAACTTGCCATTTAACGTGAATTGCATGTATCACAGCATTTGTGTGGAAGAAAAATCTGGCAAACCTGAATGCATTGTTTCTCAGCTTTATGAACCCAGTTCTGATAAACTTCCGGATCCTCAGCTGCCATCGCTTCTAACTTTTTCTGTTCCTGCTTCTGCCGTGATTTCCGCCGGCTTTTGTGAAACCTACGACCACACCAACCATACTGTTACTTATATACTAGCAATTATATTGACACCAAAATTGGGTGTATTAAACAAGGAAATAAAAAGAAACTCGAACAGTTCTGTCATGCTAAGAACAAAAGCAATGTTGAAAGTGTCGAAACTATGTATGTTGACAAATGCTGAAGAAACTAGACAAAGAAAAAGTCCTAAAAGACTCGAAGGAAAAGTGCAACTTCAAGAGTATCTGCTTGTCCACGCCAACAGGCTGCTCAGATTAGGCATCAATAATGATTAAACATTGAAGGGCACAAGTGGCCAAACCATGCATAAACAAGAAGCCCAGCTGTCGCTAGGATGGGGCCGACCATACTGGTTGTCACTGACCTTAAAGATTATCCAAGGTCGATGATTTTATGTCATCTGAAAGAGCGCATGCCACTTCCTATTAGTGATTAATAGTAACCTAGGCCCTACCTTGCATCATTTAGCTACAATAGCGTGCACTGGCCTTCAAGGTCATCCAAGATTAATGATATGCAGGTAATTTTAAAATCCATATGCGACTCCTATTAGTGATCAATAGCAAATTAGGCAATATCTCGCACCGTTTCCGAGATATGGCCACGTATAGCTTGAAACATTTCCATTCCATAATGCGTTATGATCCTTCAAGGTCATCCAAGGTCATCGACTCATGACAAAGGGCTTACAGTTTAGCAGTTAGCCCAAAAAGTAAAGCTTATCCAACAGGGCCCACAGTTTTCCACGAGCTACAGTTGCCCTTTGCTGTGGAATTTTGATATTTCCACAAAACTTCGCCAGCGATTAGTCACTGATTCACCAGTAATTAGTACGATCATTGATGCAAATAAATAATGTCTAGTAAATGTCTCTGAAGTCAAAAAATGTCTTTTAACAAAGCTCAGCATCAGATAAACTGGTGTAAACAATTTTTAATGTCTCACATCTTACAGAAGCTGAGTGGCATACTGAATGATATGCAACAGTTCATTTCATAACAAGCGTAACAGTAATATTTTACTAATTGCAAATTTTAAAAAATTGACAATTTCTTTGTATGTTGCCAGCATAATGCCAGCCTTCCAATAACTGAAGTTTCTGAACAGGATAGAGCAAAGTTCACTCACAAATGGAATGCAATGGTGAGCCCCAGAATTTGGACGTGGTTCCTAATACTCTGCAGAATTCATTTTTCCTAACTTTTCCCTGACTTTCCAGGACAAAATTGATCGTTTTCCCTGAATGATTATTCACGCAAAATACCAATGTCGGTTTTCAATTGCTTGCAATCACACTAGAAACAAGGGCGGTGGAACAAATTCAAAAGTGGAGATACAAATAATCTTAGAGGGAAGTAAGCAGAAAAAATTTTGAACTGTTGTATGCAGTTTTTTCTGCATATTTGCTAACTCTTGCACCGTGGTACTTTTACATTCCCTGACCGTAGGAACCATGAACAACAACACTGTTAAACAAATAAAGAGAGCATGCGGACTAATTAAATATCCAGTCACTTACTTACCTTTTACTCTTAATCTTTCCCTGCTGTCTCAGCTTAGCGGCAACAAATGCTGCCCGGGAACGATCCCTTTGTAACTCAGCACGCTTCAGCTGAGCCTGAAATCCACAAATACTCACTAATAATATGAGCAAAACTACAGAACTAACAGGAAACGTCATCTTACTCAAAGCAAACACCAAATACAGAATCAACAACTCCCATTTTTACTTCATCTTCTATATTTTAATTAAAAAGCGTTTTTGAAGCAGAAACCTAGACCATCTAATGCCCATGTGTGACTTCTAAAATCTACTCAGAAACTATCAGCAAACTTTAAGCTATAACACCAGAAAATAAGCGTAACGTCGTAACGGTAGCAGAACCTAATTTTCTGAGGCTCTTTCATTCAAACCATCATCTGAGCTTAAGAATAAAGACTCAACTAAAGATAAAATGATTAATTTGCGCAAGTCAGCCGATGTCAAGTGCCATCAGCATGCAGTCGCCAGCCACAAGAAAAGTAGCATCAGTTTGTTAGCAGTATGACAGGTTGGTGGCTTGATCTAATGGCAACATCATTAGCTGCATCAACAAAGTTACTCTACACTGAGCCGGGTTAGGACTGAGATAGGTGGGTTGTTGCATACTAAGACAGTGAATGGTCATTCACTGTCTTAGTATGCAACAACCCACCGAGGTCAACTCAGCCTGGCCATCCCTATCTGTGAGCATGCTGTGTGTGCACTTCATGTGTAAGACACATGTGCGCTGCTGTCTGTTTAAATTTACTATTTTGTTGCGGTTATAAAAAGTTAGTAACGTTGCGACGATCATGTGCGTAACATTTCAGAGACTGCATATGATTGCTCTAGTGTACTTTTCGACTTTGATTAGCCGTGTTCTGCGGTGAATTAAAACACCTTTGAAGATGTATCGATGCAGGTAGCCAGACTGGACTTTGACCTGCCAGCCATATTTCAGCCGATCGAGGCTATTGACGTTCAGTGCTGATGACCCAGTGACAAGCTGTCGGCAGATCGGCGATATGACGTCATGCCATCCAGGGAGGCCGAAGAAGGTTATTTTTAACCTGCCTGTAACGACGGCCAGTTCGTCGGTGACGCTATAGTACTGGTGGCAGAAGAGTGCATCCTCTTGCGTTGGGCCCGATGTATTCAGTGCTGATACATTACCAAACAGTCTTCCTGCATATTAATGAGCTAAAGATGAAACACTCATATTGGACTTTTTAGCATTTGTTGTAATTTCCTGTTTTATCCATGGACACAGCGCACTGAACGCATCAGAGATTATTTTGTAGGCCTAGTCTGCTATGATAGTGCGGTATATAAATGTTCAATCATTAACTTAAAGCACAATAAGTACCAATGAAATCCGGGTCATAACAAGCACACAATGCATGTGTAAACTTGCCTGGCTGAGAACTGATAGGAAATGGAGATCAGCACAAACCCATGGCCTTATGGCTTCAGATGGACTTTACATTACATTAGGACAGTAAGTTTGTCTGACCTCAGCCAGACTCATAGCTTTTAACGCCATTTCTTCTCTCCTGGACAATGGACGTTCGGCCACTGTGACAACTGGCTGGTTTTGCTGTAAGACAGCTGCAATCTGACGCCCAAGCTCAGACTGATGCTAAACACAGGTATATCATATACACACGCACATTGCATTAACAGCATCGATCATGCAGATAAACCTCGATTAGTTGGTTCATCCAATTCAAAGTCTTAATAACCGATTCCTATCCTTAACGGGACGTCAGACAATGGATAAAGTTGGCCAATTTTATCTGCCAACAAAATCCGCCCACAAAAATCTGTTGTGTGTAATGCAGCAAGAAATTTGAGCCAATGCTCACGAGATGCGCGAAAGCTTATAGCAGTTCCGGTTCAGTAGTTTAGCTGAAAATTGGGGTGTTAACGCTAAGTTAATATACAAATACCAAATTCTCTATCTGGATTGCATAATGATAGTTCCGTGGCACCACCTTGTAAAATGATATAGACTTGTGTCGCAGCCCGAAATCGCCAAAAAATCCATAAAACCCCCTATTTTGGCGTTCAAGGTCATTCAAGGTCATTGAATTTGGTGCCAATTTAGAGCCAGTGTACGACTTCCTATTAGTGATTAATGGTAACCTAGGCCCTATCTTGCACCGTTACTGAGATACAGCGACATATTGGCCAAAAATTGCAAATTTTGCTCACCCCCTTCTCATGTAGCGCCCTCGTTCGGGGTGACCTTCTTCGAATTTATGGAAAAGCTTTACAGTTCCTGAAACTAGGTGAAGGTGAAGATTTGGTCATTCTAGCTTGCTCCACTTTTGACTGATCCACCCGTGTGACAGACAGACAGACGGACGGACAGACAGAATTGCGATGGCTAAGACTCGCTGAAAGCAGTAGCTGCTTTCGTGCGTAAAAACTGGCCAATTTTATCAACCGACCGTTTTATCTTCGATGATTTTGTCAGTCAACTTTCTGTACATCAGTCAACAAATTTTGTTCACGTTGCCATGGTGGTTGTTCATAACAAAAGATGAATATTATTTATTTTAGTTACTTATTGTGTTTGTTATTTATTTTTGTTTGTTAGATGCAGAAGAAAGTGACACAATTATCATTTTGTGATCTGCATTCTGCTGTTGTGCTAGCTGATATCGTATATGATAGCAGATAAAAATAACGATTTTATTGGCAAATTTTCTCGGGCAACTAAGCCACAACTACAGAAGTCAGCCAACTTTAATGATCATCTGACATCCCCTATAGCATACTCACAGGTCACACTGAAACCCTTCATAATATTACCAAACAACACATAATCACACAAACTCCACACACACACACCCCTTCTAACATCATATATCTTTTAACCCAGTCCAAATCATTTATATGTTATGCATGCACAAATCAATATATTCTGAACCTCCCAATAGACAAGCTGACATTAGATTAGCAGCACACTACTTGTCAATTTCACGCACACCTTGTCGTCAACCTTAGAAATCAACAAATTGCTGTCTGAGAATTATATGTCATTCATCAAGTGGACAGGTTTTGACCAAAAAATTAAAAATTGATAACTTGGACAACATAACCGTAAAGTTCCTAAATGTATCGGTACTGCATGAATTTATACAATGAGTGCTAAATACATGCCTTTTGACAAAATTTAGCATATTTATAAAACTTACTTTAACTCAAATTTGACAGAAAGTACCTGTTGCGTTTGTTGAACAAGCTGTGCAGTTGTCTGGTGGACTGTGACACCAGATTCATTCAACGGAAACCTCAACTGATCAGCCTTCAAAGCAAACACTAACACTGCACATTCATTTCCCAACACGGTGGCAGAAGCCCCATACAAAATTGAGCAGGCAACATCGATATAGCAAAAACAGCGAGAGAAATAAATGAATTTACAAACAATATTTTCATTAATTCATTCATGGACTTGTAGACCATTCTTTTTAAGGATTGATGACAGCTGACAACCAGGCTGTTATGAGGCCTCTTTGGAGTTTCGAGTCTTCTACTTGTAATAATAATCTCTCCACCCTAAATTCTCAACCTAATGCAGTAAAATGTTGTCTTGCTATAAAAATCAGTGTCGACATGATGGTCTTAGCTTTCACAAAAAAATGGATGGCTAGAAATCTACACTCTGTATGCATCAGCCTATTAAGAGAAAATTCATCAATGAATACTGTAAATATAACCAAAAAAAACCCAGCGATAATATTTCAGCAATGTTAGTCATGTCTTCAGATCTGATCTGAGAAGTTCTTGAACAGTTCACGCTTGTTACTAGATGTGCTCAGTGAAAGTCCATCAACGTATACCACATGTCACATCACCAAAAGACGCACGAAAGCACAAAAAAGCAACAAAATCAGGAAGCCACTGGCACTGCCTAATGGCAACAGAGAGAAAGAAATAAAATGTATGGGCTTGGACCCTTGGGATTCAACGGCTTGGACTTGTAACTTGTGCTATGGCTGTCATTATTGCTTTTCAATCCTAGCACTTTAAGTCTGAAACGTAACAACTAACTGACACTGCACTCATGTAAAAAGGTTAACAAAAAGCCCAGCTATCGCTAGGAAAAGCCGACTGTACTGCCGACGTCCAAAGCCCAGCGGCCAAATTCCAGTCACTGAGAGAAAGCGATTTGTCAGAGATGAGACAGTTCCATGCATGCTATGTTAACAAAACGTTGTCTCGAAAGCTACAATAAATGCTAGTATAACAGCGTGATGGACAGACAGACGGACGGACGAACGATGGATGACAACTCATGCCAATAGCCTGACCTTTACTTAAGTATGATCGGCTAATAAAAATGAACAAAAACTGTTACAAACTTTGCGATTCTGTTTGACAATCGGTTCCCAGTGAGAGATATCCTTCGACGTCTTTTCATACTGCACTATCCTCGTGATCTACGCAGCACACAACAGATACTATACCACATACTACCAGTAACTGTTCCATTACATTCACAAATAACTGCTCATCGTAATTTTTAAAACTGGTATCGATAAAAGATTTTTAATAGTTTATTGACCAAAAAACCCAGCTGTTAAATTCATTGCTGTCAATGGCCAAAATACAACTTATAAATTTCACAAGGTAGTGTAGCAACAGTATCAAGGTGATGTGGGCAAAACTATAGACATTTACATCAAGATTCTTCGTGACGTTGGATGAAAAAAATTATTAAAATTGGCCAACGTTTCAAGAAGTATTTTAAAAAATGGCTTGGTTTTTTTGAGACATGCTGCAGTCAGAGAAAAAATGATTGCGATCATTAAATTTTCAATTGTAGTCACATCAGCTCAGGTGGATACACTGTCAACTGAAAATGACCCTCTTTCTAAGCAAAAAAAAAAGAAAATTTCCAGTGGTAGCAGCACTTGTAATGATTTGTGTTATTATTTCCCACACCGAATATATACCTAGCATGAATGATATGAGATAGAACAGAAGCATGCACTTGTACTGTTACAACCAGGACAGATGCCCCAAAAACCTGGTGGATTTTTTTTCAGTAAATCGACCTAAAACCTGCAAAAAACCCACCACAAACTTAATCCAATTATGGTTTCTTGTTCCACTAATAATGAAATATTTCATTATGGCTGAGTTTTTATAAATTCAAACCTACCAATTAGCAATGTTTTTGGGAAACATTTGAAAACGTTTTTGTATAATACCACCCAATTGACTGTCGTCCAGTGCTCCTGTAGCTCCGCATATAGGTCTTTGTAAATTTGATTAGTATAGTATAGTATAGTATAGTAAAGAATGCTGTTATATTCTATGCTGAAAAAAACAAACAGAAGCTCATATAAATCAACCAACTAAAAACCTGTACAAATCCTAAGATTTGGTTTTTTACAAACACCAGTCTAACCTAAAAACCTAAGAAAAAATCCTGAAACCCCCCCAAAAAACAAACTAGGCTGAGCTTACGAAAACTTTTCTGTGACCCTGCCAAGCGGAAGCCGAGATGTAAGACAAAAACCTTTTCCAGCTCATGTTTATTCAGTGGCACATCAAGCACTTTGTCTTTCTTTGCGACTCGACGCAATCGCTTCTTTGCATCAATCTCTTGCACACTGCCGTCATCCAGACATCGCATTAAATCACTTAACTCCACCTTCCCTACACCAGTCGACACATTATACTGGGATTAGTGTGAGAATGGGAATCCCATAGAAATGGAAACTGATGACAGAATTCAGAATGGGAATGGTAAAGAACGGGAAACAATCTACCGACCTGTACGGGAACGGGAATGGCACTTATTCACACTTCCATCGGCAGACAAAATGTTAGGCTTCTTCAGTGAGTGAGTTAGGTTTAACGTCCCGCCCGACACAGTACTGGTCATTTCAGGGATGGCCTTTACAGGCAAAATGCACACAAACACATAGCAATGGAACAGTAAGTTTAACCTTTACAGAAAAACCTAACATGAAACATAAAACACAGAAACGACATAAACCTAAAATTGTAAGAACTCGCCATTATAATTGTGCATATGTATGAGTAATGGAAGTTCCAACAACCTTCCCTCTTATCCTCCAGACAGTCATCAATCTCATAATGCTGTCTATTAGAGGACACGTAGCTTAGGCTTCATCAGACCAGACACAAACAACAAATAAAGATAGCAATAGCATACATTTCAAATCAACATGCTTTATGTAACTACTTATCTCCTTCACCAGCTTTTGTATTAATTAAATTCTTTCTCTTTCGAGTCCACTATCACCTTCTAATAACAACAACTGTTTAAGATGCAACAACAGAATGATCGTTCAAGAACGGGAGTGTGGAAAGCCCACTAGAATGGAAACTGGTTACATAATTGGGAATGGAAATGGGAAAGAATGGGAATGGACTCTATGGGAATGGGAGTGAATGGGAATGTAAAAAGCCATTTCCTGTCATCTCTACACCACCGGGATACACCACAAAAACTACTGACAACAGTATTCCACAATCACATATATGAAAAATTCAGAAACATGGAAAACTGAGATAAAAAATATAGTACTGGTGACCAGATGTATCACTTCCATAATCATTAATCACAAGAAACATTGCTGAATTTCCATTACATGAGCGAGCATGCACAAAATATGACAAAATACCAGAAAATATCTGTGCAGACTAAAGTTCCAAAATTTTCTACATTTTAAGGCATATGTAACACCATTATTCAATTATTTAATAAGCTATAGCCTTCCGGTCAGATACTGTGTTCACAGGAACATTGTGGAATAAATTTAACATGATAAAGAAACGTACATCAAGAAATGCTTTATCAAGCTAGAATGCCAGATCAGTCAATTAGCTGGAAAATGATAAATGACTACAAATCACAAAGTTACAGAACAATTTTCAATGCAAACAAATCTGTTAAAACAACATTTATGTAAAAAATGGATAATTTAAAAAAGTGAAATAGTGAATTACATTACCATCCACTGGAGTAACATGAAACTCGGATACATTATTCGTAGTCTCGGTTCGTATCCCAGCTTTTCTGCAAACAAAAGATTACCATCAACGAAAAAGATTTATACAGACATCAAAGGCACTTTAACCCTGGAATTAACCTAGCACACTATGTACACTGATGCATTTAAAACTGATTAGGTTAGAATACCAACTATCCTGCTACACAGAATTTGCCACTTTTTCAATAGCAGTGGCTTTAGCCATCACCAAAAGCCAGTACTCATTATACCTACCTAAGCAGGGAGGTCCAGGCTGAGTTACCCTGAAATCAGTGAATGTTTCTTAGTAAAATATCAAGATGCTGTACAACAATCAGTAAGTAACCCATCTCAGTAATAACCTAACTTTGCTGACATGCATAACAATAATTGACACCATTCTAGAGGCTAAACTTCCACCGCTATCAACACCACTGTCTATATCATAAAATACCAAAAAATTAATAAATGTACCGGTGAAAAAATATAGTCGAGCTGATATATAGCTGATGAAATAAAATAATTTTCAAAAGCTAAAATTTAATATAAACATATAAAAACTGCAAACTTGGTCTTTGCAGTAAAGCTCCTTGGTAATTCACCGAGCTAAAACAACAACCCACACCAAAATACAGATATGTGTACAGTTCAGTAATAACAGATTTAGGCTTACTTTACACAGGGTTTTCTGCAAGTGGTTTACAGGCTAAATGCTCATTGTTCAACCATCAAATACACTAATATTTATAACAAAGTTGCATACGCAGATTACATACATCTCTCATAATAACATGTCCGGAAAATAAGAGTTGGCCAATGAAATTGAAAGGCGAGGTCAAATTAGATGAAAATGAAATGAAAAAAACGTAATGGATGAGAAAATTAAGACTGAGAAGAAAAAAGAAATCAGCAAATTACAGGAAATTTAAAACCAGTGAGCTTGGTGACTAAGATGATTTGGACAAAATGAATGCAAAGACAAAGACTGGTCAGTGATTCAAATGTAAATTTGGGGCTAGAAATCCAGTGTTTTTGGCCCGTCATTCATTTGCAGCCCCTAATATAATCAAAAGTCTAATCCATATGTGTCGGTAAACAGCTATAGTACATAAAAGATACACAAGACAAACAATGAAATACAAATTAGTGCGAAAACAAATGATGCACTTCAACTATGCTGCTAACATAAAAACTGACCATAATGCCAGCAGTGGCTATAAACAATATGCCTGGGCCCAGATGCCTAACCTGGCAGGAATTTCTTCACTTTGGGGCCTGGAACTGTCACACACAGTTTTGCAGGTCCCAGGAACAGAGTTCCAGTTCACTCTAATCATTGTGAGCAAGGTCAGTTTTGCTTCAACTATTCTTTAAGAAATACCCACCTCAATATCATCATCTTCAACCTTCAACTCATCTGGAACTTCAACAAAATCTTCTTCAGCACTAGAATGCAGGCAAACATCAACAAACTGTGAAACTTGAATTTCACATATGTGCGTGGCACAAAAAATACTACTTGTATAGTATTGGACAATGTCCTATGCACATTAATACATCATTAGCCCAGTAAGTTCACTGTAGCTACATTAAAAAATGGCACTTATTAGCATAAACTGCGAAGATTGCTTACTAGGGTATATTGTACTAGACAAAAATACACAAACATAAGAATAAAAATTGCCACACAGTGAGTGTGTATGTTGAATTTTTGAATACAAAATGGTAACCTTAACACCCAATCTATCCCTCAGACCAACTTCAAGTACCGTAACCCCAAAATCAGGGTCGATGTAAAACATGCTAAGTCAATTGGCCAGATGACAGGCAACTGTGGCCGGCGTGTCGTTTGGTCTAAAAGATGATGACCTGATGACAGATTGTGGTGACAACCAGACTGCAATGATATTGGTAAAACATAAGGGAAAGGATTTCTTTATCGAACAGTAGTAAATAATAAGTATTATACAAACATTTGAAACAAAGGAAATGTGTGTTCGACGAAGCGCATTTGACCGTCGGGCCTTCGCTGTTGGGGGTCTATGGCTTGGAACTCATTATTGGACACTCTCTGTGATCCATCGCTTTGCAGCAGTAGTTATAGGATATAGGTGTTGCTTAAAAACTGTACTTTTCATGAGATACTAGTGTATTCAGTGCAATAGAGATGCTTCATGATATTGCGATATATAAAATGAGTGCTGACACTGACATCAACACTGACATCTGAGTATATAACAAGTAATTTGAGCAAAGCTCATGAGATGCGTGACAGCCTAGCAGTTTCTATTTGCACGTTGTCTTGGTCTATCTCCAATGTCCATCCATTTCGTCGCAATTAAATATTGAAATCAAATTGCCAAAAAATACTAAAATCCCCTATTTTGTGGGTTCAAGATCATTCAAGGTCATCGATGTTGATATCACTAAAAAGCTTGTCACTATTGCTTGTTATGACAAGCTGCATGTCTGTGCCTATCTGCAACCGTTTTCACGCTACACGAGCCATTAGCGGCAAAATAATCACTTTTTAGGGGAATAGCCAATCTTTGACACCCGCCTGCGCAGACCTCCTTGAACCTAGGGGGTCGGGACCTAGACTGCTAAAATCTACATTTAATGCTGAAAATTTCATACGCAGGTTGTCTTGGTCTATCTCCAGCCATTTCGTCGCAATTCAGTCTTAAAATGTGCGCTGCAGCCAAAAATTGCGAAAAATTCACCAAAAACTCTCTTTTGGGGGTTCAAGGTCATTCAAGGTCATCATCTATACCTAGCAAGTCTATATCTATCTGTAACCGTTTTTACACTATAAGAGTAAACAGCTGCAAAATAACGTCTTTTAAAGGGGAGTACATCTCTTTTACGTTCCTGTTTGAGGGAAACCCAGGGCCGGTTACGATCACCGATTGGTGAAAAAAACGTAAGAAAGTTAGTATCACCGATCAGTGATTTTCACCTTCTAGGCTAAAAACACCGATTGGTGGAAATTATACAGAAAGTTAACATCACCGGTTAGTGATTTTAACCTTTGTTGCCAAGATCACCGATCGGCGGAAGTAAGAAATAAGGCTAAAATCACCGATTGGTGAAGCTAATTACCAACGCCAAAATTATCGATCTGCTAAAATAAATGACCTGCCATACTTTTATTGCGTCATACATGTACGCCAAAAAAATTTCATGTCGTTTCCATTTGTGGTTAACTAAAGTAAGTAGGTAAAGTAAGTGAGGCTTGACTTGGCGAAAATTGGCATTTGCATAGGTTCTAAAAGATATGTATAATATCCATAATCCTACTATTTATAACACAGTTAACTTTGCGCATCTACGTAAGACGCTAAGATGCAAACTAGGTACGTTATTTTATACTGCAGAACCTATATTTGGCATTGATTTTGAACTGGTGCAAAAACTACTCGCTAACTGTTATAAATGGCCGAGCAGTGAACATGCTAACTACCTCTCTTTCGTCATTGTGTGAACTTCTGCCAAATGTCGTCACCAATGCCTTAAAAAGCCCTTAAAGTCATAATTATGAACATTATTCTCTCAAAAGTTATTTATAAACATTGTTATTTAATGCAGCATGGCCTAGTCCTATTTTTTATTTTCGATTGCACGTTGGTTTGTGTTAGGCCTATATTAAAGCAGTAACCTAACTTCATGCAAGTTTTTATTCTTAATAAATTGTATTACACACATATATTACAAAAGTACATAGGGTCGGGTATGTGTAAATATCACAGTTTCGCCCCTGTCGATGATCGTAGTTCACACGACTAGTATCACTGATTGGTGATTTTAGTCTAGCAGGTTAAAACCAAACCACCGATCAGTGATACTAACCTTCCGACTTATTTTCACCGATCGGTGATCCTAATCACTTTCGAGGAACCCCTTTCACCCAGGGGCACAAAATTGTGTCACAAAAAAACTAGAGTCCTTGGGGCAGTCCACAGTCAAAATTTCGTGATCCTAGCTTGCACCGTTTTGATACAGATAAAGGGTGTGACGGACAAGACGGACGCCTCGACGATGGCTAAGATGCGCGAAGCATTACATGCTGTCACGCGTAAAAAATGGGCCCGTCGTCTGGCTGGCACCACAACCTGTCGTCAACCTGTCGTCTTTTACCAGACCACAAGCCGGCCGCAGTGGTCTGTCGTCTGGCATGTCATGTGATAGACCGACCGCAAAATCAACAGTTGATACTATTACGGTGTCAATATTTGCATCAAACCGTAGCGAATCACATCGACACTACTAAGGAATTATGGCTTTTTCGCCCCTTTGCCGATTTGCCCCTGCCTTATTTGCCCCCTGGCTTTTTCACCCTCTGGCTCGTTCACCCCCTGGCTTTTTTGCCCTCTGGCTCGTTTGCCCCCTGGCTGATTCGCCCCCTAGCTTGTTCACCCTCTGGCTCGTTCGCCTCCTGGCTTGTTCGCCCCCATGGCTGATTCGCCACCTGTGCCTGGCTGATTTGCCCCCTGGCTGATTCGCCCTCCCCCCCGTTGAATATACTGGTGATTCATTATTGAGGCTTGTGTTTCAATTTACAGAAAGGCAACAAGTAAGTGTAGCGTCACGTCAATGATTAATAGTTACTTCAATTAACGTTATACGTGACAAATTAAATAATGAGTGATCACAGTTCACAAAGTCAGTAATCTTTGGTTTCATTGCAGCGGCGGAACTATTATATATCAATAATTCTAGCGGCAGATCGGCGATCTTGCTGTTAGCACTGGAAAATTGCTAGAGGTAGATCGGGTAGATACATTATTTGGAAGATGGTAGAATTTATATGCCTGGAAGACATAGAATGTCTACAGACCATGCCATGACACTGTCACGTATTTAAATCAGGCTTATTCAGTATTATATCAGAGTCCATCTCGAGCCAAAGCTGTTTTTTGTAACACGGACTTAGAACTATAGTGCTTTTGAATAAATTTTATTTAACGCTTAGTAATTGATAACATTTCAATTCTAACCACAGTCTTAGCAATGCAGTGAAGAAGAAATGTGGCAGCATTCTTACATTAACAATGAGATAAATGTAATTATGTAAATGGCGATCTACCGCTAGTAATTTTCTGCTCTTTAGTGCGAGATCGCCGATCTACCGCTAGCACTGACCATTATATATAGCCTATACCTAGAACGCTTAAAACTCAGCTAAGCTAATCAAGCTTCCTTTGAAATGAATTCTTACAGGTATACTTAGGTCTAGGCCTAATAATGGAAAGACTTCCGAATCGGAATACTGTCCGATCAATCTCAAATTAAGGGATAGCAGAAGTTCTTAGAAAAGGGACTTACTTTTGGGGTTTAAATTGTGCGAAAATGAAGGGGCGTGGCTAGAATAGAGGGTATAGAAAAGTAGGGGTACATCGCAAAACGGCATTCTGCCTTACACTGTCACCTCGCCTGACTTACCCTATCTTTGCCTACCTACCTACGTACTACTTACCTTACCTTACCTACCTACCTACCTACCTAGACACTTACCCTATGCGTAGTCTTATCTATCTCTATCGGGTCACGGCCGGAATCGATCCTACGACCACGCGTTTACAACTGAAGTATTATACCGATATCGCTATCGAATCGCGTTGGTAAGCGAGCGTTAAAAGTTCACCTGATCCCGTTTTTTGTCACGTCGAACTTGGTCAAACAAATTACGCTTAAACTTATACCAAGTGTTGCAGAACGTGGTACAGAATACAGGAAAAATAGGCAAACATGGTAAATTTAATGCATGAGCTTAGCAGCATAAAAAACTTGAAAGTAGAACGTGGCGACTCCTAGCGAACTACGATGAACTAATTGACTCCGTCTCACCTAGTCACGTGATCACGTCAAAGGTTATCTCAGAATGGTACTTTACAATAGAGATGTGCGGATTGTAAAATGTACTAAACCGACATACCTGAATCACGAACACGATGTAAATACAGTATGGTACTTCACAACCAGGCGCCAACGATGACTTCAACATTTCTGACGTTGTCCATCATAATGCGCTCAAACGAACACTCAACATTTC
>Ga0056128_1004649_pt1 | contig 17195 bp, 9 predicted proteins | sample WorMetLIZISLAND2_FD_71113 | JGI IMG/M metagenome (GOLD analysis project Ga0056128, IMG submission 71113) | Marine gutless worms symbiont microbial communities from Max Planck institute for Marine Microbiology, Germany - Olavius geniculatus... ... | reverse complement strand
ATCAGCTAGTAAAAGTTTCCTTCGTTTGGGGCAACCATATATCAGGTCAAAAACCTGATATATGGTTCAATGTATCCTGGAAATTTAAAAATGAGCCAGGATCCGGACTTTCCTACTACTGCCTTAATCTCGGGCGTGCAAATTTTCATCGATTTAGTGCAAGGGGAACATTCTCAAATTGGGGGTTAAATAGATGGGGGTAAGACATTCAACAGAAAACTAACCATAATATCGGAAACGGTGAGAGATAAAGCCAAAGCTACTATTAATCACTAATGGGAAGCAGCATACGCAGTTTTAGATAAAATAAAAATTATCAACCTTGAATGACATTGAAAGGTCATAACGCATATGACAGTCGTGCGGTATTGTGGCTAAAATTATTGTGGCTAAACGGTAAGTCGTAGAGAGTCAGCGCTGGTACCATCGGATAGGACGGTAGCAACTTCCTATAGTAATGTCAATAGTAACCAGCAGCGGTTTGGCCGCAATTTTCAGTGAAATGTTTCGAGCTATAAGTCGCCATAATGAGAGATAAAGCCAAGGTTACGATTAATCACTAATAGGAAGTGGCATACACCCTTTCAGATAAGATGGAAATCATCGACCTTGGATGATCTTGAAGGTCAGTACGCGCTATTGTGGCTAAACAGTGTGAGATAGGGCCAAGGTTGCCATTGATCACTAATAGGAAATCGCATACGCCCTTTCAGATGAGATAAAAATTATCGACCTTGGATGACCTTGAAGGTTAGTGACAACCAGTACGGTCGGCGGTCCTAGCGACAGCTGGGCTTCTTATGTGTGTATGGATTTGTCTGTTTTTGTTTAGCCCTCATGGCCAGTGTTGCCTGATTCAAGTACAGTGATAGGAGTCATTTGTTGTATGCCAATTAGAATAAAAGTTAAATTACCGTACATGATGTTACACCAACTATGTGTGTTAATTGCAGGTAATAGTAAAAGACAAGCAGGGAGACATAATGTTGTACTGCAAAGGCGCCGATTCGACGGTATATGAACGGCTAAACACAAATTGTGAAGATCTGAAGGAGACGACTACGCTTCATCTTGAGGTTCGTATTTGAACTACTTCACTAATGACACAACGTCTAGCTGACGCAGTACGTCGCTTTTGAAAACTGATATCGTAAAACAAACCAAGATCGCTCGTCTAAATACTAGCACTTTGATTTCACTCAGTTACGGCTGGATTATTCGCTTCTGTCGATCCTATGTAACATGCTGTTTGTTAGTGAGCTTATGCGAAATAGCTCAAAAAGTTATAAACAGATTTTGATAAACATTTTTGCTGTCGTTGGGCAAAGATCAAAGCTAGATCTGTGTGGCAATCACGATTTTTTTGTGGATTTTGGATCTTCCGGATTTTTTTACTGTTAGGAGATAGAACCTAAGCTGACAGTCATTTACGTTTGTCAGATGGGGACAGTATTCTCGACGAAGATTTGAGATATCTTGTCGCTTCTAATGTTGGAAATACGTTGAGAAAAAAGCGTTCAATATGTGCGGTGCAGGCGTTTGCTCAGGACGGTTTGCGGACTCTATGTTTGGCGGTGAAGAAGATTGATGCAGCGACGTTTGAAGAATGGCGCCAGAAACACCACGAAGCAAGGTCAGTAGATCGTCATCATCATCTTCATATTATGCTCTACTTGTAGCGCGCCGATGTAGGCCTACAGGCAGTCGCGCAGTATAAAACTCGGTGTTCATCGTCTCTCGGTATGATATCTTAGTGTGGCTGTGGATTTGCATAGGAAAACGTTGCATGTTATCAGGTAAGAATGTCACATTGGCTGTCTCTAGCAGCCATACTAGCAGCACTACATTTTAGTCTCATACGGAACGGAAGTCTGCCAGTCTGTAACAGACCTTGATCTTGTACAAGCTACATCCTGTTGTAGTTTTAAACTTGAAGCTTTCTGTCTAAACTGGTAACTGATTCTACTTTTGTGCATCAGCTTAATGAATGTATATTGATCAGGTCGGAAATTATCAATCTTGGTCTTGACGGGTCTCGGTTTTGTTCATGGTCCGGATGTGGTATTGAGTTTTTACGCGCGAAAGCAGCTACTGCTTTCAGCGCGTCTTAGCCATCACAATTCTGTCCGTCTGTCTGTCTGTCCGTCCGTCCGTCCGTCCGTCCGTCACACCGGTGGATCAGTCAAAAACGGTGCGAGCTAGGATCACCAAATTTTTACTTTTGGCTGCTTGGAAGATTCTGCAGTCAAGAACCGTAAAGCTTTTCCGTAAATTCGAAGGGGGTCACGCCGAACGAGGGCGGTAAATGAGAGGCGGGTGAGAAAAATTTGCGATTTTTAGCCAATAAGTCGCTGTGAGCTTATCCCAATAACGGTGCGAAATAGGGCCTAGGTTACTATTAATCACTAATAGGACATCGTACGCTGACTCTCGATTGCCATTAAATTCAATGACCTTGGATGACCTTGAACGCCAAAATAGCGGTTTTTATGGATTTTTTGGCGATTTCTATGGTCCAAGTCACGATTTTCTAGGTTCAAGGAAACCTGCGCACGAGGGCATCAAAGAGCGGTACCCCCGTGAAAGTCGCTATTTTTCCAATGTTGTCCAGTCTTTCGTGAAAACGGTTGCAGATAAGCATGAGCATGTTATAGGCTTTCGCACGTTTCGTGAGCATTAGCTCAAATTTTTGGTTTTGGTTTCGAAATTTTAGTCTTAATCTCCAGATTTTTTTCTTGTGTACGTACATTGCTTACTGCTGTAGACCACTGTTTCAATGCTTATAGCGATACGTCTAAACTAAGGTCTAGGCAATATACCTGTTGTTGCAGCGTCGCTCTTGAGAATCGCGAGGAGCGTCTGTCGGACGTCTATGAAGAGATAGAGGTCGAAATGTCGCTGATTGGAGCGACTGCTATAGAGGACAAACTACAGGACGGAGTTCCCGAGGCTATTGCCAACTTGGGACGCGCAGGCATCAAGATCTGGGTCCTCACCGGTGACAAACAAGGTAAGAGTATCACTCTGTGTTATTCTACCGTCTCTATGCTACATTACTCATCATATAGTTGCCACTATTATTTGCGTTCTTTATCTGACTGGCGCTCTGTTTCAATTTAGTGCACTGGGTCTACATAAGACAACTTTCGCTGATTGCTGCAGCAAATGCAGCGAATTGTAAAATCGTCTTTTTAAGCGAAGAATATTTGCAATTGCATTCTTAGTGACGAGAACAATAATCACGTAAATGCTGTTTTTATGCTTGTGTAATAACTAAAAAAATATGACGGTCCATTGCCGGCGTATTATGCGGACGTCCAATTAGAGCTGCGCATCGCGTAAGCCTCCAAAAGTAGACACGCTGGTTAGTGGTTATTTGGTATTCCTGTTCTGGGAAACGTTCACACCGATTTTGGTTGTCTGTGGTTTTTTGATATGAGCCTGTACAGGACAAACAAACAAATGGAAAAATGGGTAAGACCTATAGTGTGGCCTGTTAGGACGGCCGCGTAATGAATATAATATCGTATAATTGAGTGTCGGAAGGAATGTAGAAATTAGTATCAAGTATCGTTGTATAGAAACGGCGATCAACATCGGTTACAGCTGCAAGCTGCTGCGCGATGAAATGTCCATCATCAACATCATTGATGCGGAAACGTTCGACGGAGTCGAGGAACAGCTCAGAGACGCAAAGACTAGGATGTTGAAAAGTTTGAACGAAGTCAGCACGGGGCGTCATGATGAACCGAGTGAGGCGAAGAAGGACCCTACGAGCTTTGCTGTTATCATCAACGGCTACAGCCTGGTAAGCCGTTCAGACGTGTTGAGAATAGATCGTGGTAACGTCATTGCATGCAGGCACGGGGTTCAATAGGTCAGATCGTCGTGAACTTTTAAAGACGCATGTTTTTATAGCAAAGTGCAATAATTTAAAAAAAGACTTTTGTAAACGTTGAATAAAAAAAACCTGAGCGTAGTTTTCTTTTGCCGACATATTGACTAAAAAGTACATTAAAAATTAAATTAAAAATACATTGTAACAGTACTAAAAAATACATTGTAAATACATTGTTTTAGCCATACATTTTTTATATTTACCTAACTTTATCATCGTACATATACGAACGTTAGTAAGTCTAAATGCACATGAAATCTGTCGTTATTTCATCAGTAACATAGACGTAGATTTTAAGTTTTATTTTTGTATCTATATATTCTAAAGTATCTAAATATCTTCGATCACTCTTACTTTGACCCTGGCCGTTCAACGTTTATTAAACATTTGAGAAAACGTACGGGCTTACGATATGAACGTTTATTGCGACTGTGATCTGTAGTCTGCATGGTTGATCGGCTATGTAATGATGCAGGCTCACGCGCTGAAGAAGGAGATGGAGATGCTGCTGCTGGACACATGTTGCCTGTGTCTCTCCGTCATCTGCTGTCGAGTCACTCCGCTACAAAAGGCTCAAGTCGTTCAGCTCGTCAAGTGCAATAAGCAGACAGTCACGCTGGCCATCGGCGACGGCGCCAACGACGTCAGCATGATTAAAAGTCAGTTAGTGCTGCAGGTTAATTGCGCAATTAATGCGTGAAAATGTTAACTGTGATCAGAATTTTAATGTCAATTGACTCATTTTTTTACTCGAGTCTTGAGTTAAAGGTGAAAGTGCCAAGCAAAAGTTTAGAGTTTTTGCTGAATCTAGTGCATACAAAGGTGACTAGAAAGTGTAATAAAAGTTTAACCAATTCAAACCCTGCTTTTAGTACAGTAGCAAACTAGGTGCACGCAAGCGTAGGCCTATGTGTGAATGTTGACTTGTTTCTGCTTTGAAAAGTGCAGTTTCGTTTTCTATTTTTTAGTGCGCTATTAATCATGATTAATATTTTTATCCCACGATTAATCGCAATTATTTTTAGTCGTTTAGCAGCATTATTAAAAGTAAGCCCTACTATCAGCAACCGCGTATGCCGCTGTGTTTTGATGCAAACATGATATAATTGATTTTGCCATTTTTCATGCGGCCGTCTTAATAGGCCGCATTCCACGTCTCGTCTATCCATCTGTCCGTGCGTCTGTCTGGCTGCGTGTCCGTTTGTCTGTGTCTTAAGTACGGGCTTTTAACTCAAAAAAATGTAAAAATACAAATTGATGCAAACGTTCCTCTCGACTGAAGTGTGTCAGACTGAATCTTAAAAGAAAAAGATCAAAAATTATCAAAATCATTAGACCTCAAAACTTCCAGAAAATAACGCATAGACCCTTGTCGCGTAACTGGTATTTACTTACGGCCGGCGGATCGCGCGCTCTGGGCTCGGCCCAGTGCACACTAAGCGCAGTGCAGTGGGCGTGTACCCATAACCAGCTGGACGGCCGCATATCACGTCGCCACAAGGCTCGCGGCGACGTACATCTTTGCTTGTCTGTTGTTTACTGCAATACAGCTGTGGTTATTTTCAGAAGCGTCAATTGTTTAAGACCAATGTTAAGAAGTGTTTTAAATTTTGTTGTTTGCCTAGTCTAGCACAGTAAAGGACTTAGATGGCTTGAATATATACATTGTTTACTGTTGGCTGCGGTAGTGGCTCACATTGGTGTCGGCATCAGTGGCCAGGAAGGCATGCAGGCTGTGATGGCGAGCGACTACGCATTGGCTCAGTTTTGTTTTCTCGAACGACTTCTACTCGTGCACGGCCGCTGGTCCTACATCCGCATGTGCAAGTTTCTCAAGTACTTTTTCTACAAGAACTTTGCGTTCACGCTCTGCCACTTCTGGTTCGCGTTCTTTTGCGGATTCTCCGCTCAGGTGTGTGCGTAACGCAGTATTATTCTAATCAGGCGTGTCTGTATGTTCATGGCTGTACTTGAGAAGAAAACACTAGTCATTTTTCCGTTCATCAAAAGAGTGAAATAGAAGTACGATTATGCAGCAGATATCGTCTAAAGCTAACAGCGAATTTCTTTGCAAGGTGCATTCGCAATGATGTGGATTACTGACTGCTTATCTTCCAGGCACTGCAGTTTGAAGTTGGTAAAACAGATATACTATGTTTTACCATAATTATCAGCTTTATATAGCAATGCTAATCGGTAATATAACATGATATTGCTTTGACTACGAGCACACTTAGTCTTTGAATAAAACTCAGTTTGAAACAATAACTGATGAGTTATGAGAATTTATCAAAATACAGGCTCCATTTACTGATATCATGACATCTTGGCAACCGTTATTACCTTCTTCGGAACGATTTCTGTTTGCCGGTAGATGTCGGACTCCTCGTTTTATTCATCGACTCGTCTTGTTTTTTCCAGTGTGTATCGCTTCTTTGACCCCTCCATTCATTTGTTGCTTCTGTGTTAAGTCTGCTGACTGTGATTTCAGACGCTGTTTGACGAATGGTTTATTGCAATCTACAACGTCATCTACACGTCCACCCCTGTTCTATTTCTCGGCTTCCTCGAACAGGTATTATATCTCTTTCATCAACCTAAGTAATATGCTGATGATTCATATTCAGTATATTCGTCTGAGATAAAAGTACTCTTAGCAAATCGCACCTGGGCACAATGCTGAATGAATTGGTATAAACTAAATTGTAATTTCAGCGTGACGCTCAATGCGGCGAGCTAAAGACATGAAATCAACTCAACTCAGTCGTTCATCCTTCCCGGATAGGTAAATCGAGTACCGGTCTGGCTTCATCTGTGTCCGTTCGTCTCTGTCAGGTGACACGCAACGCTCTATGATCCCATATGGCAGGTGACGCTCCGTAACTCTGAGATGAGTTTCAATGAACAGCTATACACAGCGTCTGATTGAATTGACTGATTAATGCATGACTTTGCAGGACGTTGATGACGACTACTCACTACGCTATCCTAAGTTGTATGCTCCAGGTCAACTCAACTTCATGTTCAACAAGAAGGTGTTCGCGCAGAGCATAGCCGAGGGCGTAGTCTCGTCGCTCGTGTTGTTCTTCATACCGTACGGCACGTTCTTCGGCATGACGCGACCTGACGGACTAGATGTCTCTGACCACCAGGCGTTGGCGACCGTCATCTCAGCGTCTCTGATTGTCGTCGTCACACTGCGCGTCAGTCTCACAGCCTTCGTCCTATTTTTAAAGTTTTTGTCCACCTAATGGTTACCAATAATTATTTTATCTGATGTTTCATGTAACGTTTTGCTATCTTCATATTGTATTGTATATTTTTGTATTGTCGATTGTCGGATGAGCCTATAAGTCGTTGACAGCTCTCTCAATAACTTAAAGATTTGCAAACAACAAAACATAATAGGACCACGGTTTTTCTGTACTCTATGGGCCTAGGCCTAATGCTGCAGCATCAATAGCACCCAACTTAATTCAACACTTGTCCAAGGTCCTCAAGTTTGAAACAGTTCGTCGGCTAAACTGCGAGTTCCAGACATTGCTATTGAAACATTAATGGAAAGGACTGAAGAGTTTTCTTAGTTTTTTTGTTTGACACGCAGTAGAACTGCTAGTGCTTCGGAGCATTGTTTAATCGCAAACTTTGCACCGTATAAATGTCCTTAATTTAATTATAATAATAATTGTTTTTAACCTTTTTTTCTTAACCCCCGGCAACCTTTACTACCGGGGGTTTAAAAATAATAATAGTAATAATAAAGTGATGATTATCGCATTGTGCTGCCGTGCAGTGTGGCCTCGAGACGTATTACTGGACGGGTTTTAATCACTTCGTCATCTGGGGCTCGATCGCCATCTACTTTGTCATAACTCTAGTGACACACACGGCGATATTCGGAGCCGACTACCTGGGCGTTTCGTTCAACTGCATGAACACTGCAAACTTCTGGTTCACAATACTTCTGTGCGCCGTGATTCTACTGGTGCCGGTCCTCGTCGAGAAATTCTACTACGTCGACACGCGGCCCACACTGACTGACAAGGTAGTAACGACGATTTGTAATTATTATGGTTATTTTCCGTTGTGCTTGTCAACGTTAAGCCTATTAATTCTGAAATCTGTGCATGTGGCCCTTACCGTTCCACGTTACTATAATGGTTGTTTTATTCACTTTTGCCGTTTCTGCTGTATGATCTTCATGTCTAATGGCCCGCCTCACTCCTTACCTCAGCGCCTCAGATTCAGTGAGTTTCTCGCTGACATTGTGCGCTTTATAAATTAAATTTACTTACTTACTTACTTACTTCCTACTTCAGAGTGAGTGAGTGAGTGAGTAGGCCCTAAGTAAGAATGCTTATATCCGGTGCACTTCAGGCCTAAGTGAAAATGTCACAATCCGCCGCAGACTCAAATGAATAGAAACGCCTTAAACGGCCGCTTAAGATGTTCAAAACTCAAAACTCAAAAGAAATGTTCCGTTGTCGGATTTTGACCGTCAGATTGTTCGACAGCCGCGTTCCGGGTAGGCCTATGGTTGAGGGCATGGGTGCACGTACGTTGACGCGTCAGTGTGATGTGTGGTTGATGGATGATTGATGGTTTAGGTGAGGATGAGACAGCGACACTTGAAGCCACGGCGACGTCGTGTCGGCGAGCGCGTTCTTCGACGAGCTTCAACGCAGCGCCGCAGCCAGCGCTCCGTCGGCCGGTCCGGCTACGCATTCTCACACGAGGAGGGCTTCGGTCAGCTCATCACCAGCGGCTCACTAATGGTTCGCAAACACCCGACCCGGCCCGGCATCCGCAACGTCGTGGCTCCGGCGACCGTGGCTATCGCTATGGCGATGGCGCCGCAACAACAACCGAAGTCAGTTACTGCGCCGCCCGCACCGTCTCATCTGGGCGACTCCGGTGTGCCGTCAACCAGTGAGGCGTCCGTAGTGACCGTCGCTGACATCACTACCGACGGCGTCCCTCTGTCTCCGGTCGAAGAGCCCACGTCGACGTCGTTCAGAGACTCAGACGCAGAACCACGCAGTCCGGTCGTCGTCTGACGTCGACGCCCGGCCCGGCGCCCGGCCCGGACCAACCCATAGACGGCCACGTTGAGAAATCATTATGGCGGCGACCGCTCTTCCTCCATCACCTTCTTTCCATTCCTCGACTCGGTGTCCTCTCTATCACTCTCACTCTCCTTTCCTACCCTTTTCTTCTTCCTATTCGTAAATTGGCTCATTCTAGGCAACTGTTGTAGAAATTCGCTGCAAAGCGCGAGGCGTCGCCTCCACAGTCTTTTGGTCGAGGTGGCGATCGCCGCTTTTGTCAGAGTTGGCGCCCATGGCTCTATCTCAAGTAGCAGGCAAGTTGTTTACTTCGTACCAGTATTTTTGTTGTTTTATGACAGCATCCGTTTTATGATCGTCTTTGTTTTTACTGTCTGCAACTGCAAGTTCTGGCAATGGCAAGTTGGTGTTGGTGGTAACTTTGTCATTTGCAATAACTTTGGCGACGATCTCGGCGTATGTCAACCGGTTTTGTTGGTATACATAACCAAGCTAAATTTGCAGCAAGATTTACAATTAACCTCTTAGCGCAGTTCGTGTGGCTACACTGTGTCCCCAAAAAAGTTCAAAAACGTTTTATTGTTCATACTTTCATCAAAATGTTAACGGATTTTTTAAATTCTAACAGAATATTTAAGAACGTACATGTATGTACGCGCATAAAATGTGCAGAGAATGATTAACGAAGCAGCCTGCAGTATTAGTAATGATTATTTGTAATATAGTCCCAACTAAGACGTTTTGTTCCACATTTTAGCTGCAATGTTCTGCAAGTCCCGACGTAGCGTTGCTAGCAGTTTTATGTTGCTGACGTACAGAAAATTTTCCTGGGCACCAAAAAGCCACGTTTTGCCCACTTTCTGTACATTTTATTTTTAAATTTCCACTTCTAGCCTTTACGCTACAGTCAAACTCTTTTATGTTTATACACGTGGTAACCAGTGTACAGATCTATAGCATATTTATCAACTTTACAATTTTTTGCTGGGGGTTGGGATATAACTGCCGCTAGTTGTGGGCGACCATGTTCCTACTATGATTTACTGCAGTAATTTTACTAACAATAACTGTAACTGTAACCAATTAAGTTATCTTCTGATGAAAAGGTTTGCAGTTTGCATCTTTTTGTAACTGTTGTTTTGTAATTAAATTTAACAACAGGCCTAGTAGATATAGCTGATAAACAAATTTACATGACGTATTTTCTGTGTATTATAATTATTTTGTTGTATTTTTATTACATATTACATTTTTAAAACAAAGTATACAACATGCAAAAGTTAAAACAGAATTTTGCTTTACATTGCTGAGTTCTAGGCATCCCCCACTAGTTTTTAGCATTAGTCTTACACGCTGCTTGTTGCATGTAGTGTATTAATATAGGGTGTCCGCCCAAGTGTTTCATTGCTGATACACATGCCTAATTTTAGTGCATGAGTATTTAGCATGGAAATTCTGTTCACATTTTTATCGCCTGTGCTAACTGTTGGCAATTTTATAAGTAAGTCTTATAGCATCAAATGTTGACGGAATCACACGTGATGAAAAGTGACCAGCAGTTGAATGATTATTATTTCAAAATTGGATATAAATTATCATCTCTATAAATATACAGTAGAGTAGAGGAGGTTTAACTTTTTCGAGCACATTTCAAAAGACTTTGAATAACCTTCTTTACAAGAAGTTTGAGCTAATGCTCACGAGACGTGCGAAAGCCTATAACAGGTCTGGTTCAGTAGTTTAGCTGAAAATTGGGGTGTTCACGCTAAGTTAATATACAAATACCAAATTCTCTCTCTGGATCGCATAACGATAGTTCCGTGGCGCCACCTTGTGAACGATATAGACTTTTGTTGCAGCCCAAAATCGCCAAAAATCCATAAAACCCCTTATATTGGCATTCAAGGTCATTGAATTCGGCGCCAATCGAGAGCCAGTGTACGAATTCCTATTAGTGATTAATAGTAACCTAGGCCCTATTTCGCACCGTTACTGAGATACAGCGACTTATTGGCCAAAAATCGCAAATTTTGCCCACCCCCCTCTTATTTATCGCCCTCGTTCGGGGTGACCCCGTTCGAACTTATGGAAAAGCTTTACGGTTCCTGACACTAGAGTCTTCTGGGCAGCCGACGGTAAAGATTTGGTGATCCTAGCTTGCACCACTTTTGACTGATCCACCCATGTGACAGACGGACGCACGGACGGACAGAATTGCGATGGCTAAGACGTGCTGAAAGCAGTAGCTGCTTTCGCGCGTAAAAAGCCAGTGCAAATCTGCATGGAGAAAAATGGTGCACACTTTCAACATTCTATATGTGTGACAACAATCTGTATATGTGTATATAAATGCACACGTATTTATTTTGTGAAATGTGATAATGAAGTGTTTCAGTGCGTTTTCCAAGTGACATCACATTTTGACGTCATATTGTGACCCTAACTTTTATACTCATTATAGTTGCAGAATATTTGCAGATGAGTTGACATATTTGTCTGATATTTGTGGAAAAATGTTGATATTCTATTAATTATGTACGTGTATACATACATTCCGTTAATACAATAAGCTGTTTATGTTATACGATAGATGATGTTTAATTGTTAATTCAGTTCTAATTAATTATGTCTACTTTAATTACTTGATGCAAGTTGTACTTACTAAACTTGCAGTTTGAGCTTCATCAGCTGCTAATATACATATTCTTTCTTACTGTCTAGGTTCCTTAATTTTCTTTTTATTAGTAAAATTTATTACTTTGATTTGGGACATTTCATTAAACATTTAGATCCATTTTATTTCATCGTAGCTCATTTGTGCATGGAGTGTATTGGTTTCCAGCACTTTTATTAATAACTATAGCTTATCGTTACGCACAGATACATATTGGGATCTGGCATATTGTGCTCATTCTGTTAAGCTATCGTATCAGGACAGAACATATACGAGTACACAGTAGTTATACACCGTGTTTCAAAAAACAAGCCACTTTATTTTTTTGAATAGCTCCGTGAAACGTATAGGCCGATTTTAATAATTTTAGGCATGCAACATCACGAAAAAAACTCTATGTAATAACTGTAGTTTAGTCCCCCTCACTCTGCGGGATATGCAGTTCACAGTTTGGCCATTTACAAAACAATGAATTTATAGGCTACTGGGTAGCACACGTGTCAGCTCTGAAAATTACCAAGACCACAAAAATCACTGAAAGTCTGTTGCTTATTCAACATCAATCATATATACTTCAAGATCGTACGTCGATGAACTGAAATGACCCGTCAACAGCGAGTGAGCCACTCTAGTCACGTGGTTATTAAACGTGCTGTTCGCTAGTGGCGTCAGCGTCTACGTGCTTGCATTCGCCAGTTGTGTTTGATCATTTCTAAGCCGATGCATGCAGTACCCAGCATAAATTTATTGTTGTAAACGGCCAAACTACGACTTATGAGTATCACAAGGTTGTGTTGTGACAGTATTGCGATGAGGTGGAAAAAACTATAGCCGTTTAAGCCTACGTCAAGTTTATTCACGTTGTTGCATGCCAAAAAATTATTAAAATAGGCCAATGTTTTGTGCAGCTATTTAAAAAAACAAAAGTGGCTTGTTTTTTGAGGCACGGTGTATAGGTCTAATGTACATGTATATTGTTTGACTGAACTGCAAACTTTTATCCAATATATTGGTATCCAATATTGCTCGTTTGTAGCTTTCAGGTTAATGCTGGTCATGTAATATTCAGCGGAATTTCTGAGTGAATTGTACTAAGCTATTTGGATGTGTCATGGTAATAATAAAGGTTAAAGGTGTGAATAGTTATTCACGGCAACCTATCTCAGAGCTACGGAACATCACGTTACGTCACTTGCCACCCAACACCGGTGAATGTGCTCCGCGGCCCCTGCCTTTCCTCAGCCAGACAGACCGGTACGCGATTTACCTACTCCAAAGGGATGTAAGACTGAGTTGATGGGGGGATGATTAGAAAGTTTTACAGGCCGCATGCACTGCCAAATAGTGCCAACGCACTGAATAAATTCTCAAACGTTTGATATTTCTCGGCACTGTACAGTCCATGCGTGACAAAGTACACTGTGGTAGTTGGTTCAATAGAATTAGTTTCTAGTAATCCAAGCAATTTGTGTGCTGTTATTTAACTTACTGTATGCGTGTGGGTGTGTTTGTGCACTGCCCAATAAGGTGTACATTCCAAATAGACATGCTAAACAGTGTGCTTGTTATTGCTGCAATGATCTGTAGTGGTAAAATGCGTCATATAAATCTACATCTGACATTTGAGACACTTGCTCCACGACTGTCACTGGTAATGCAAGCCTGCAAACTTGGACTTAATGACTAATTACGTCACTTCAAACACAACGTACGGTATAGCAATGCAGTATAACTGTGATCATGGTAGAGGTTAATGTGGGTAAAAACAAAAATTATTAATGAAAGAAAAAAATAACACATAAACAACATACATACAAGATATTTCCTGAATTACCCACTACTTTCAGTCAGCCTTTTCTGCCACCTAGCGTCCAGCGTCCATCATCCTATGCGCCCTGATTCTTTCTGAGACTTTGGCGCTTTATAAATCATTTACTTACTTACTTAATTTCACTAGTTAAAAACATCACCATTTTTAAACCATGACCATAACTTACACGAAGACTGTGCTACGAACATAAAAACAACGTCCTCATAAGACACTGCGAAGAGGAACTCAGCAGACCTACTTAACATCAACCACAAAATTAAAAAAACAACTCGCCCCCAGTTCTCCAAAATGTGTTTCTTTTTTCATTAACGGGTGACCTGCCAAAGTAAAAAAAATTCAATTAATACACATCGACACTGTCATGCATGGTTTGGCTAACAGCACACTGAATGGGGCAAGGCTACATTGAATTAACTAATAAAATATACGGTAATGTAAATAATGATGAAGGCAGTCTTTTGGCCAAGCATCATGAGATGTAAAATACTGGCAGTCACAGAAGCTAACGCGTTCTGCGTCAATCGGCAGTCAGCAGCACCTTTGCTTGTGATAACTAGCAACCGAACAGTTCAAATGCCACTTATGACCACACAAGAAGCACTGCAACAATGCTGACAGTCAACAAAACACATGTGCAATTCTGTATTATACAACAAAACTACCTACGGGCTGACCAGTCGCGAGATCAGTGTTTTTCAACCTTTTTGCTGCAGCGGAACCCTAAACAAGCGTGAAGGTCACTCACGGAACCCCAAGCACTGATCCGTGAGTCCAGAGACGTATGCGAGGTTGAAGCTACACGGTATCCCCTAGCAAGGCAAGGCCCCCATGGGGACGATAAAACAGGCAAATATGACCATTTATAATATGGAATTTGATCGCATTAGTAGGCAGCAGTACGTTATTGTATTTAACCAAGCACAACGGGGGAGACGGTCGTCTACGGCCGCTTAGCCCCCGCCACCAAACCAGAAAATTTATCACGTGAACGCCCTCGGAAAACATACGTGTCTTATTAATTTACCTTAGCAAAGTGTTCAAATAATTAAATTAAGTAAGTAAACCATAACCCTAATCAATACTTTCTTCTTTATTTCCGATAACGTACTAACCCTTTGAGTTGAGCAATAAAAAGCCTACGTTATAATATAGGCCTAAAAATGCAAATATGCCAAGATTACTAAGCACAAAAATGATTCAACACAGTAGGTTCATGAAAAAATATATGCGTAGAAACGCAATTTCGAACAGAAAATTTGATGCTGAGTATTTCTGCAACATTTTCTGGCATAATTTCACATGCTAGATTATTTTTTTACTGGCCAGCGGCGGAACCCCTAGCAGGGTTCCGTGGAACCCTGGTTAAAAATCACTGCCCCAGACACTTGGAATTCTCCTGAATTTCCCTGAGTTCTCGTGATACTCGTAACCAGGCTGCGGCAACCCACATCGTGTTTAATAACACTGCAACAAGAAATAATATAACGGGAATTATGCAGTTACCAGAAACATAAAGTTGAGAATAAAAAGTTGTTCCGGATCAGATTTATCCCCAAAACTCACAATTTTTGGTCTATTCCCATGACAGCTGTCAGACATCGTGACATTTGCAGCTTTTCCAAACAAGCGGTCAGCCTGTACTAAGCATCAACACACGTAAGGCACAGAAATACAAGTTGAGAAAAAATAACATTTGTGGCAGTGCATGTCTGACAACGAAACTTATCTACATTAACCACAACGTCCTAAATAAACAATATTTACACCAGCAGTGATAAAACATCCAACCGTAAACCTAGCGGCTTTCACGCCTGGTTGAGCTACATAAAATATCCGGAAAATGAATAAAAGACCTTGTGAGTGACTCGCTGACAGGCGACAGGACAATAAATAGCAAACACAGAAAATTAAGCCAAAAGTGATAATCACATAAAACCTAATTATGCATCGCAACTGGCACCATTTTTGTTTACAAGCACAACTCATTTTGGTGGCTTTTTCTTGAAAAACGCATCAAACTGTCACAAAAGTTAAACGGAAATTCTGACAGTGCTATGGCAGTGAGGAATAATGTGCTGCAGAATGCAATTTTGTCACATATCACCACCAACCACTAATAACTTTTCAAAACTCTGTAGCAGAATTCCACCCCTTAACATCAGTAAAATATCAAACAATATTGCATCGCAACTTTGTACTGTCAGAACTACTTTACTGCTCATTATCTGAGCAACAGTGAAAAACAGAAAAATTCAACACTGAAAACTTGAATATAAAGAAAACATTAAAGCATCATTTTTTTGCAATTACGCACATAACTTCACTATAATCATCAAGTCCTACCCGCCATACATGTACAGTGAGATATTACTGCAAACACACAAAAACAAGAAATCTGAGCTAATGCTCATGAGATGCGCGAGAGTTCCTGTTCGCAAGTAACCTTGGTCTATCTCTACCCATTTCGTCGCAATTCACTCTTTTGCAGCCAAAAATCACTAAAAACCAATATTTTTAGGGTTCAAGGTTATTTAAGGTCACCGATGTTGACATTTCTAAGAAGCTCGTCGCTAGTGCTTGTTATGATAAGCAGCATGTCTGTGCATATCTGCAACTATTTTCACGCCAGACAAGCCAACAACGGACAAATAACCACTTTGTAAAAAAGTACCCCTCTTTGATACCCACTTGCGCAACCGTCCTTGAACGTAGATGGTTCGGACTTGGACTGCTAAAATCTACATTCAATGCTGAAAATTTCATACACAGGTTGTTTTGGTCTATCTCCAGCAATTTTGGTGCAAGTCACTCTTGAAATGCGTGCCGCAGCCCGAAATCGCAAAAAATTAACTAAACCAGCTATTTTGTGGGTTCAAAATCATTCAAGGTCATCGACGTTGACTGACCCAGTGCTTGTTATGATAAGCAGCATGTCTGTTCCTATCTGCAACCATTTTCACGTTAGACGAGCATATAGCGGTAAAATAACGCTTTTTTCTTTTTAAGGGGAGTGCCCCACTTTCGCCCCCTTATTCAAGGAGATCCCTTTTACCCAGCGGGATAAAATTTGGTCACGAAATACTAGAAACAATAGGCTATCATATGGTGAAAACCTGAAATCTCTATCTCACCTGGTCTTGTATTGGTACCGGATCGTGACGGACAGACGAACGGACAGACGGACAGAGAAAATTATCGTAGCTAATATGCGCTATAGCTATGCTATCTCTCGTGCGTAAAAATCAGCACTAGTTGCACAACAATATTATTACAAGAAAGATAATATCAGCACTATTCGGCTGAAGGTGTTTTAGATATCACTTTTCCTATGGCGTACATAAGTGTCTTTGAGACCATAATAAATTTGTTGCCTCTGGACTAATATTACAAAAATGCAAGCATATTTGAATATGGGCCTATAAGATGTACTGCCAGCACACTCAAGAACTGGGCAACAGTCACAGCTCAATAAAGAAAGATGTTTTAAATCACATAAATGCTGGATCATTTTCCACTCAATTAGTGGCTAAAACAGAAATATACACTAGAAATTTGGGGCAAAGCCCAACGTGAGTCCGCCCGGCGCCCTAAGTCCGATTGGGGGAAATTGGGGGGAGGGGGTAAAATTTTCCCGGCATCAAAGTCACGTGGCCCGAACTCAAATGCATTGGCATACGCCGAACGCGCATTGTCGACTTAGGGTAGGTCAACATGAGCGCTTATAAC
>Ga0056128_1004645_pt1 | contig 17201 bp, 15 predicted proteins | sample WorMetLIZISLAND2_FD_71113 | JGI IMG/M metagenome (GOLD analysis project Ga0056128, IMG submission 71113) | Marine gutless worms symbiont microbial communities from Max Planck institute for Marine Microbiology, Germany - Olavius geniculatus... ... | reverse complement strand
CCAGCATCTTCCTTCTTGGTTTTCCTCTTGGCCGTTTCCCTTCTATCTTCCCCTCTAGTACAGTCTTTAGAAGACAGTCATGTCTTAAGACATGTCCTATCCAGTTTGCTTGACGTTGCTTGATGACGTGGACCAGAAAACGTTGTTCTTGCACCAGACTCAAGACTTCTTCGTTTGACACATGTGCTGTCCAGCTGATCTTTTCCATCTTACGCCAGATCCACATCTCAAAAGCTTGTAATACGTTTGATGTCTTCTTTTCTAAGTGTCCATGTCTCTGAGCCATAAAGAGCTACACTCCATACTAATGCTTTCACCTTCCGTTTCTTCAAGTCCTTTGAGATGTTCCCTCGTAGTAATTCTCCTCTTCTCATAAAAGCTGCCTTTGCCATTGTAATTCTTTTCTTGATCTCCTTATTACAACGAGCATCTTCAGTAAGTAAACTTTCCAAGTAGTAGAATTCATGAACCTGTTCAAGTTCAGTGTTTCGTAGCCAGATTAATACTTTCCTTGGCTTGTCTAATAACGCCAAAATTGGGATTTTATTAAATTTTCGTGGGATTTTGGGCTGCAACACACATTTTAACAGCGAATTGCTTCGAAATCACTAGAGATAGTCCAGGGCAACTTGCATAATATATTTTCAGCATTAAACGTTGTTTTTACTATAGTTTAAATTTTATCCCCTTCCTTGCGTTCAAGGAATCCTCCGTACGGGAACGTCAAATTTTGGTGCCCCACGCCGTCTAGCAAATGTCGATGGAACGCTATAGATACTGGTCTTCATTATCATCATCGTGTCAAATGTCGATTGGTACGATCGGTAAACTTCGATTGATTCGCAGTGGGCTTTCATACATGCGCTGCTGTCGCGCCTTCCTTTACGTTAGCTAGGCTTTCCTGTACAATGCGTGATAATATTTTGATTAGAATCTGCATTTGAGTTATGTGCAAGAGCAGATTGTTTAAAATTTAGACATGTATTGGGCCTAGTATAATTTTTTGGTGTCAGAATCAGAATGCTGTGTCGAAGTAGTAAAGCTCAGGTTCCGTTCACGTCAACTTTTCGAGACGTCTGCAGCAAGGTTGTAAAGGCCTGCTCAAAGCGATAGAAATTATATGAAATACATTGAACATAACTTAATTCTATTGGCCAGTTTATTTCACATTATTTCAGTTCATTTTGGTTTATTTCATCATTTGTGTCGCTATAAACAATGAACACATCTCAACAAATGCGTAATTTCCTTTTTCATCTAGTTGAGGGGAAGTAAAATTCGGCGTAGACTATTGCCCCGTTTACACGAGAAAGCTGGTTCTGAAAGCACACGACTTGCGTTTGTCGTGTAAACGGGGTATAATGGAACGCGAAGACCGGCGATGTTTTGCTGCGTGCAGTCGGTGCGGCGAAGAGTAAGGACAGATCGACGTACAACAATGGACACGACATTCCGAGACAACATTCACGCGTCCAGCCGTCACAGCTTGCTGCACGCCCGAGGCCCACGCCACGCCGCGGTAACAGCACATCGCTGGACAATGATGTCCTGGATCAGCGGCAACCTGTCGCTCCACGCAGAGCGAAGAGACAAAATTACGGTGCAGAAAATTTTGTGCCATTTTTTTCTGGAATACCCCGTATACGTGACCCTCAACCTGATATATTCTATGTAAAAAGTAAAGTACCGGTATGCAAAGTTTATCGAGAGCCATAATACATGTAGAGTGGCATTGAACTCTGCTGCCAGACACCAGTTTACACTGCGAGACCACGGATATTATGTCCGTCTGCCGAACGTAGTTGCCGTACGCCGAATCCGGTTAATACCTGGATGGACGGGCAAACCATGTTACCAACCAACCACCCAGGTCAACTCAGCCTGGCCATCCTTTTGTGGATATGCACAATGAGTACCAGCGAAAGCCGGAACGTAAACAAGCACGCTGCGTCATATCCAAGGTCTGGCAGTGCAAGCTGGTGTCTGGCTGACGGCTAACGAAACGAAGATCAGTGAGACTTGACGTGTTTACATGTTTTTTCTCCGGCTGATGCAGTCGCGTATCAGCAAGTTGTCGACAAGCGTCATCACAGCGATGACGATGATGACATCACTGATGACGTAACTGATGACGTGGAGAATGATGAGAGAACTAGGACAAGCAACGTTCAGAGGAGCGTCGATGAAAACGACAACATCGTGCCAATGTCGTCAGCCGCTGAAACTGATGACGTCACCGACTCTGAGATCACGAGCGATATCGACGAGTCGCTGCAGCAGTGTACGATTACTCAAAGCTTTTTTTTTCTTTTGTCTGTAGAAAGGGAAAATATTTTTTAAAAATTTAATTAAAAACATATAAGACATGTATATGCCACCGGGACGCTTTGAACTAATCGGCCAACTGTAGCCGGGCGCACGAAAATAAAAAGTAGACACCAAACAGTGAATTTCACTCACGCGCAGTCACGCCCTCTTCCTACCGATTGTGACCAAATTTTGCGTGTGAGTCGGGTCCTCGACGTGATTTTTGTTGCCATTTTTTTCAAAATCGGCAAAGCGGTTGCGGAGTTACGGAAATCCACTCCACAAACGGCATTTCCTTTACTTATCGCTCGTCGCCCTTACAACAGTGCGTATGAAATATTTGCAGGTGTGCAGCTTTTAGCCGACCGTACTTAAGTAACGGTCGAGCTGTTGGCATGGTTGTCATCCGTCCGTTTGTCCGTCTGTTCGTATGTCACAGATGTATTGTGGCTAATTTTTAGGTCATAGGGGAAAACTTTTTACGCGAATAATTAGCCATTTGTGTTAAAGTTAGGCATGCAAAATCTCAGCGATCTAATGCATAGGGAACATTTTCAAATGCGGGGTTAAATGGCCGGGGGTAAAAAATATGCGTTTTTCAACGGAAAACTGGCCATATCTCGGAAACGGCGAAAGATACGGCCAAGGTTGCTATTAATCACTAATAGGAAGTGGCATATTGGCTTTCAAGTGACATAAAAATCTTCGACCTTGGATGACCTTGAAAGTCACTGACAACCAGTACAATCGGCTATCCTAGGGACAGCTGGGTTTTTTTGTTATTATTGGAAACTCAATATATAGACTAACATATGCATCAGGAAAATATGGTCGTAAGCTGACAGTTTCGGTACAGTTATGCAGTTTCACGCAGTAGCGATCCGTACATCAATGAAATAGGTTGGAATCAGAGCCGTTTTCTGATTGGTTGTAGACGCGGCTGAGGACGTGACGTCATCGCAGACGTCAGTAGAGCGTCATAGCGCTGGTGCTGCTGCTGATGATGACGTTGCTCGTTCGTCTTCTCAATTCACCCAGTCCACTGGCGCTGCAGACGGCGCCACATCATCAGAGCATGATGCCGCAGCACAGGACGAATCTAATCTGCTGTCAACGAGACAGGTCTCACTTAGTGCCGGTAACCTACCGACAGCACTCAGCGAACGACCACCAGACACGTCCGTTGAAGGCGTTTGGCCACCGGTCGAAGGTAATATTCAGTGACGTTAAGCGAGGCCAAATTCCCGAGGCCGAGGTTAAGGCCGAGGCCAGAAGGATAAGGCCGAGACCAGTTGCTCAAGGCCGAGGCTAATACCAAGACCAAAGATAAAACTATAAAAGTGATCACGACGTCGTAAGCTAGAAGTTTTCTGGTGTTAACAATGCCAAAGCACTACGATCCTAAGACCAGGCCGACGCCAAATGCTTAAGAACAAGGCCGAGGCCGAGGCCATGGTTTGGAGGATGAGACCAAGGCTGAGGCCAAAGTTTTGGCATCGAGGATTTAACATAATTATCTCGAAGGTATCGTCGTCTTACTGGGTTTGGTGACACTTAATCACCCAACATTTAATCACGCGACAGTTAATCACCGACCTGTGATCGATTGTGCATTTTCGAACATGTCTATAGAGACAGACGATCACCAGGACGTGCAAGGTGAACATTACGTCTTAGCCAACTGAGCATTATAAATATTATCATTATAGATATGATCATTATAAAGCGCGGGTAGCAAGCATTGCAAAAACAACAAATGCAGTTGAAGGTTGGCATTTTGGTCTGCAGGCATTTTTTTCAGTGTCACCTTCCAACATTGTGGGCTTTTGTGCAAGGGATCGAAAAAGATTTTCAAATGCAACGTTTATCATTTTTGCACTGTGTCTCAAAAAACATCCCAAACATTTTCGATTGTAACTTGAAGAAGGATTATCGGATTTTAATAATTTTTGTAAGAATATGTCTGATAAAACTGGCCATAAAATCATTGTGTAGTTTTTCGCCTCACCCAACGTCTGTTTCTGCACTACCTGGGGAAAGCAAAGCCAACGAAATATTGCATTTTCACCCAAAATGGTATTATTACTTAATTTAAATAACGCACAAAAACACGTTTTGTTAACATTTTTGGCTGACATTCTATTTAGTTGTTTTGTTTTTTAACTGCCTACAGTAAAATTGATTGAAATATTGGTTCACTGTGCAAACACAGGCACGGAGATGATTTCTTCATTCATTGACAGCAGTATCGATAATGTTATGCTCCATATTAATTCAGACTTAGGGGCCTGCCAGTTGCTTCTTGAATTTATAAACATTCCTGAACGTCATCTGGTAGACACTTTGCTGCACGACAGTCAAGCCTTGTGATCGACTGGGTTTTGGGGGCCACAGATCTGGTTTGACGGAATTTATCGACGTTTTTTCATTTATTTCAACGCGTATTTTGCTTGGTCTGCTTTCCCCAGGTAATGCAGAAGCAAACATTGGGTGAGGTGAAAACTAAAAACTGAACGGTCATTTGATGGCAAGTTGTGTTAAGAATATTCGTACAAAAAATTATAAGAATCTGGTAATTTTGGTTCAAGTTAGAATGGAAAATGTCCGGGATGCTTTTTGAGACAAAGTGTACAAGGAATTGCTGGTGCACAGTCTTCTGTCACTTCATGAATAGGAGGTGAAGCAGTCTATAAAGACAAGTGCCAAAACCTTCTGTCCCAAAGCGATTGATTGTGTCAAGTTGTTAACGTGTCCGTAGACGTTTATGTTTTTATAGGATTTTATATGTGTATTTGTGATTATGTCGTGTGATTGTTAAGTCGGTGATATGTCGGTGATTAAGTGTCGCGTGATTAAATCTCTGATTATGCAGTGAGTAACTGTCGCGTGATGAAGTGTCCGTACACTGTCTCACTTGTACAGTATGTCACGTGGCCATTGTCGAAAATGTGTAAGCTGGGGACAGCAGCCTCAACAAACAGTGGCATCCAGATATTTTTCGCGAAAAATTGTAAAGAAATAACGTTTTTCCGCATAGCGTGAAAAGAACGTGATAGTTATTTGCTCGCTAGCCTTAAACAATGTGTGTGTTTATCGTTAATAGTTGATTGCAGAAGGAAAATATGATTGAATAAAGTTGCCTTTATGCGTCGTCTAATTTCTCAAACTGAAAACAAGACAACGTGTGTAAAGGTAAAGGTAAAGGAAAAGGTGAATTGATGTATAGCTTTTAATAAGAAACCTATCACAGAGCTACAGAGCGTCACCTGCCATATGGGATCACACAGTGTTAGCTGTCACCCGACAGAGGTAAACGCGCCCAGCCTTAACCCCAGCGAGACAAGTTAGTAAGCGAACTCGATTTGCCTACCTCGGAGGGATTGAAGGCTGAGTAGCCTGTGTTGACCTTGATGTTGGTTATAGGGCCTATATCTATATGGTTTATCTGTCCGGAGACAGTAGTCACCCATCCGAGTAATAACCACTTGACCCGACCGTCGAACCCATGAGCTTTCGGTCATGAGTCTAACACCCTGCCGCCACCTAGTGACACAGTTCTGTGTGTGTCTGATATGTGGCCCTGTAGAACATCAGCAAGTGGGAGCAATCGTTGCCAGACTGCCGACGACTGATTCCGGTCAGTTGCGACAACGAGTAATACACACACACAACCTGCCAGCTGCCGGTGCGCTGGAGTCCGACGTGAGAAACCCATCGCACAGCAGCTACGGAGCGTCACCTGCCATATGGGACGGCGTAGCAGCCGTGTCTCTGACGCAACAGCACGGATCTGCCGTGGAACAGAACGGAGGTCGAACCACGTGGACCAGCAGCACTCACCAGAGAACCCTACATGTATGTGTGCCGTGCTAACCTCATCCTAATAAAATTTTTACACCATGTATCAGATAAAACCAAAAACACAATCCACTATAATTTTCAATAGTTCCGTGAAACATTGGCCGATTTCAATAATCTTTGGCGTGCAGCATCGCAAAGAAAACTACTGTAGTTTTGCCCACCTCACCTTAATACTGACGCTACACTACAATGTGGAATAAGCTACAGAAGTCGTAGTTTGGCCGTTTTAAACAATGAATTTATACTGTGGCTTGTTTTTGAAAACTAGTGTATTACGTTAGTAACTAAACCGTCAAGCCTTGCGCGAGACTAAATTGGTTCGCGGTAGCCGCCGTGGCATTTACGACGATATTTATAGTGATGACGTCAGCGTCGACCAAGTTATCCTGCCAATCTCTATCTAGCAGCAGCTAATATCAGCATGATCGGGCCTATATCTCGCAGTAGTAAAGTATCCAGTCCTATGATTTTGACCGTTGGCCTATGACCTTGAAATTTAACAGGATTTTTGCAGTTGTAGAGGTACGTATTCGTGCAAAATTTCGTCAAGCTAAGTGCAGCGCTTCATGAGTTACTGTGTTATCCGAGAACAGGCAGACGAACAAACCTGGCGACGATGTCGAAAACAAAAGTTTAAACTAGTGTAGTGGGGTCTTTTTTATTGCCGCACATTGTATACAGATGGTTCAGCCTGCGGACGCCCCACTCGTTAATGCTCAGTCGCAGCAGCAAGCAGGAGTTCACGACGTCAGTCCTCACAAATCGCCAATGATCAAGTCAGTCATCGTACCACAGCAACCCGCACTGGACTCACCAATGCTGCCACCTGGGGTAACCACAGAAATGCCGTATCGGACTCGCGTCGATTACAAGGCTGACGACGACACCAGCGTGCCCACCTCACAGGTTAATTTACAAAACTTCTCAAGATGAATTTTCGTAGCATTTTCCTAGGTTCAGCAATTGACACGATTTTTTCCTAAGTATTTCCCAGAAATCGATTTTCGAACGTTTATTCTCCAAAGTCATCTCAGAAACTGCTTCTATACGTTTTTTTTATGTAAGTTATTCGTACGTTTTTTTCTTCGATAATTTTTTTCCTGTAATTCGCATTTTATTCCTAACATATTCCTATGTCGGAATTTTTTTTTCTGGAAATGACCTAGAAAACTTAATATGTTATGTGAATTTATTAAAATACAACTTTTTTATTTGTTATTTTTGACATTTCGGCAACCGCTGCTGTCTTCTTCGGAACGACTGTCCACCAGGTGTCGCTGCGGCGGACAGTAAACAATCATAGATGTGTGGAAGTTGATAGGACCTCTCATCTCGGTTCATCGACTTCTCTTGTTTTTTCTTGATGTGTATCGCTTCCCTGATCCATCGGTCCATTCTGTTATCGGTCCATTTTGTTCTGTTGCTTTCTCTGTCGATCACCTTGATATGGTCCCAGTTTATGACGTGGTTGAGAGAGATGGCGTGGTCTGTGACTGCAGACTTGTTTTGCTCTGTTGCTGCGGATTTGCTGGTGCTTCGTGTGTAAGCCCGTACATCACGTTGTGTAACTTTCTCTCGGTGTTCCTGTAGTCGTACCCCCAAAAGCTCTGTGATGGCGCACAGTAGGCCTAATTAAGATTCTGCTACTTTTTAAAGGTAACAAACTGGTATCAGAAACGCATTTCCGCCGTATACATATGTTGTCACAAAATATTCAGTTGTCTGCTGTTGGTGATTGCTAGGGGCAGGCTGCGTCGCAAGCACCGGCCACTGCAGCTGGTTCCAGTCCTCCGACCAGACAGCCGATGACCCAGCCTCAGCAGTCTGCGACTTCCGGTCAGTTGATCAGCGTGACGTCACCGCCCAGCACGCGAGATACTGCAGCCACAACTGCCACGGCGACCAGAATTCACATTGGCGATCATCTCGACAAAGACAAGCACAGGTGACTAGGGATTGCAATCCCAGAACCCCGGAATACCGGGATTTCGAGATCCCGGCTGTTTTCACCAATCCAGAATCCGGAATTGGCGGCGTCCCGATCCCGGGATTTCCGGATTACAAAAATTATCGGGATTACAATTTTTTAATCCCGGATCATCACGGAAATCCGGGGATTGCAATCACTACAAGTGACCGATCGGGTAGACTGAAAATGGAGAACCGGAAAGTAGAGGACCGATTTTCAGGAAGTGGAAATGTTGTTAGCACATCATTATTCCCAGGACGGCACGTTGATTTCACGTAGCCCCGTCTAGTTTGTAGCATGCGATTTGATTTTGCTTCGAAACTTCATGTCATGTTTTGTCGCTCGCCTTATCACGATGATTTTCTTGCTGGTGTTGTTGTTTCAGTCCGGTTCGTAAGGAGCCGAGTCCGACATCCCAGCAGCGCTTTGAGATCTTGCCGGACGGCTCCGTACAACCGAAGACTTCCAGTGACAACGAGACACGCCCACGCCAGCAGAAGCAGCGGCAGCAACAGGTGCGTCCTTGTCATAAACCTTAAGGCGTAATAGAGCGAAGTAACTGAACCGAACTGAGCTGACATGGTTTAGTTTTTGACGAACTCACCAACCCTTTTCTTCCCTGCCCTACTTTTTTACTCCTCCTCTTCCCCTGTTCTCCCCTCTTCTCCTCCCCTTTCACCCTTTAGAAGTAGGACCCCCCAAAATCAGCTATGGGGTGCGGGGTCTTGGGCGAAGCCCTAGCCGAAACCGAAATTTTGGTGCATTTTAGCTTTAAAAGATGAGATTTGGTGGCAACAATTTTAATTATTTTCCCGAAAATAAACTGACCAAATTGACGAATTTCGTGCAGTTTTTTCACCAAATTCACCGAAGCCACCAGAATTACTGGTGGCCTAAGTAAGCACAGGCAGGAGCCATATAACGCTTACTATCCTAATAACTAACTGTAACTATGTGTTTCCGTTTGCAGTTCCCGTTTCAAACAATTTTTAAATAGATTTATTGTGTTACTGTTACACACACATCGTCAAAAACAAGCATACGTATAGCAAGCATACGTTTATACGTATGCTTGTTTTTTTCTGGAGGATGGAGGGACCTGGGCCCAGAGGGCCCCCCTTGGTACGCCACTGGCCCCTGAAACCACATAGTGACCCGTGACTGCATGCCACGAAAAATTGTAAGATAGGTATAAGTACATGTAAGATAGGTTTTCATTTTCTGTAGGTTTTAAACGTACACTTTTTTAGACCCTAGATTATTGGTCCCCAAAAACTTTTTACACCTTTTAACTGAGTTCAAGTTGTGACAATAATTTATCTCCTAACGCAATGAAAATTCGTTAGATCGATCGATCGATCGATCCAGCGTCCGTTGCGGCGATCACCGCCCTTTTGAGGCGCGGGACCCTTGGCATGTGCCAAGTTGCCACCTTTCTAAAGACGGACCTGGTCCCAACAACATGATGAGAGCTTGATGTGTGCATGACGTGCGCTCGTAGAGTAGCTTCATCGTGTAAACAAAATATTAACAGACGTTACTGACAACGCTGGACAGGTGCGGGTGACGGGTGGACAGCGTGCGGCTGCTATAGCACATTCAGCGTCGGACGAAAGCGCAGCCGAGGCGACTACGACGTCGACGACGAGGAAAGTACGAACAGTTGTCTACGACGACGACGACGACGACTGGAACAAAGCAACCACGACCGCTTCCACGCGACGAAACTACACGTCAATCTTCACCACAGCCCCGCCGCCACCGCTCATAACCAAGGTTAGCAGCAACATAGCTGTAGAAACGTTAGAATTTTTTTAAAAACGTGTGCAAACACGTATTTACGAGAAAATAAAAAAACGTTTGTAAACGTGATGAAAAACGTCACGCTCATAATTTACGTAACTACGATTAGTAAGCCAGCCAACATAGGTGAACGCGCCCAACTTCAACCCCAGTCCCGGAAAGGATGAAAGGCTGAGTTGACGTTGGTGCTGGTTATGTACCGAGATGTGTGCGTGTGTGCGTGAGTGTAGAGTAAGAGCTTCATGTCAACCAGCTCATCCAAGCGATCTGTGACGAGCGCCGACAGCTTTGAGCAGAAACAACTCAGCGACAGCCCAGCAGCGACAACCAATACTTCATCGAAGACCCCACCGTTCTTCCAGCTCAAACACCCGGCCAGGTTGACCCAGCAGCGATCACCGCTGATGCCGGTGGACTATCAGGGTGCGCCCGGTGGAGGTCGGTACCCCCGTGGGGTGGACAAACGGCGACTGGGCGGCAGTGCGGCCGCGGGGGTTGAGCGAGGCAGCGACAGCGACTCACGGCGGCGGGACGTCGAACGGGTCAGGTTCGCACCAGACACCGTGGTCCAGACGGGCGATGGACGAGCAGTCATCGTCGACGATTCCACCCACACCACCGCCACCACCACGACGATGACTGGGAACGCTGACTGGCGCAGCCCCACCTCCAGACGCGGGAGGACGGGCTCGCCAGGCGGCACGCTGCCGGCGCGTCTGCGCGGACACGCCGTACGACGAACGCTGCCGCCGGAGTTCGAGCAGCGCGCTCAGAAAGACAGTGCTATAGACCTGGACCGCGTGGTCCGCAAATCAGCGCCAAGTCAGCGCCAATCGTCGCGACCGATGTCGGCCGTGTTTGACGACGAGGAAACTGTGCGCTTTGCTGCTAGCGGCGGGGCGGCGGCAGTGCGGACAGGCAGCGTTCCGATGTCGATCAACGTTCTACATCGCGGTGGCAACTCCGCCGCCGCTGGGGCGAAGTTGTCTCCGCGTGACTCGCAAGGGGGCGCCAGCACGCGTCGCGCTGTCGACTCGGCGGCGTACTACCGCGACTCTGCGGCTAAGATCCATCGTCGATGACTAACTGCTTGGCTGGCCGTCCTGTGTCTCCTTGCAGCGGCATCTTGGGTTACAAAAATAGGCGAGGAGGGGGCAGTAAGTTGCGATTTTCCGACAGACACGGCAAATTTTCGACCGACTGAATTCAGACACACTGTCACCTTCGAATTTCCGACAGAGAGGATTAATATGGATGCTAAAAGTTTTAATTCTGCCCCAAAATTTTTTCGCCGAGTCATTCAAAATTTTTGAGCCCCAAATGGACACAAATTTTCCGATAGGGAAAATGTCCGACAGCTCAAAATTAAGCCGGAAAAGGATGCCAACTGCACCCGCTCCCTCCATCCATGCCACTGACGTCACTGTTTTTCTGCAGTGCAACGGCCGTAAATTTGCTCAAGTTGCAAGGATTCTCGCGAGACTTAGGCCTAGTGTGAGTTAACGAGCAGATAGTGAACGCAGCCAGACAGCATACCTAAGAGGTGTCGGACCTCTGTCGTGGAAATATCCAGCCGGCTGTGAAGAATTATTACCGACATCCACGTACTCAGTGATATTTAATTGACTTAAGTCAAAGTCAAATAATTTGCAGAAGTCAAAGTCAAAGCTCAAGTCAAATGATTCTGATGTAAGTGAAATGAATTATTAGCCCATTTGACTGACTCTGAATTTTGACGTCTCTATCATAGCAGACTTTGAAGCAATTGAAACGCAATTTAAGCCTGAGCCAATAGATTTATTCGAAATGTTCAGTCAGTTCTGCACTTACAGAGTAAGTGTTACACTTTTAACTTACACTGTGTTGATCGACTTGTCGACTTCTCTAAGGTGTTAAAATTGCAAAAAAAGTCAGAGCCAAATGACGACAGACAAAATTAAGTGAAACTCAAATAATTTTCACTAAGCAAAAGTCAAAGTCAGAGCCAGTTGGTTTGTGGACTGGAAGTCTAATATCACTGCACATTCTGTCATTTCACATTGTCCGTCGGCATGCACGCTTTCAATATTTTTGTAGCATTTTTTTCATTGTGGTTTTGATAAAGTCATCTGTGCATGCATTTCTGTAAAGTTGGCGGAATATCGTTATGCCATGTAATTTGATACACCCTTTTCGCCAAGTCATTCTAACGTACGACTGTGCGACCTTATGTTTATATTATTTTAGTTAAATATTTTCCATTAAATTTTGCCGAAGATGTACATGTTATGTGTCACGAAATTAAACTATTTCCCACACGGGCATTCACGATTCTGATAGGTTTATACTCTAAGATCACCCTAAAGGAGGAACGAAAACAGTGAATTAAGGAAAAGAATAGAAAAGGGTGACAGAAGAGGAGAGTAACAGCAGAAAGGGGAAAACAAATGATGGCATCATTTATTTTCCCCTTTCTGCTGTCACTGATGATGGGAAGGAAAGAAATTAATTAAGAAAGGAGATAATTTGTCAGACCACTTTCAAACTCTTTTTAAGCACGGTCCTGCTAAACTACGTGTCTATGAATTCCCGAGTGTTCCAGGTTTTCTAGGTTTGAGTGGCCACTGTCACATGCTTTCCGAGTCAGCATTCAGCATGCATTGAGGATGTGATAAAACTAGGATGACTTTGGTTCGATGTCAAATCTAACCTGCAGTGGCTTCTATCCCCCCAAATCTGGAATCAAAATCAGGTGCAACTTCCCCCCACTTTCGGACTCAAGTACTCCCCCTTTTTGGCTCCTATCCCTCTCTAGGGGAAATTTTTGTTAAGGGTGTAGATTGCCGCGTGAAAAAAATGGGGGTGACCGCCAGCGAAAGACTCGACGTTTTCCGCCCTGGTTTTGTTCTGCAGTTTCTGGGCAACTATACCAGTACCAGGTGTGGGCTAACAGCGCCAAGGCGGTAGCTATTGCATTAATACACGCAATTGCAATGTATTCTGTACATTTGACTTTGTATCTAACTGCAGTCGTTTGGCAATAGTTGTGACTACTGTGTGATCTGCTGTTTCCGCAGTGTTCTCTTATGATATGGATCTTCAAATAAAGCAGTGGAGATATAAAGAAATAATGCAATGAATGTTACTGTGAATAAGTTGCAACACAGGAGTCATTTTTGGCCCTGTGTTAGTTCTCAATTAAAAAATGACATCTGAAATCCCAGATGAACGGGACGTAGGTGAGTACAGGATGACTTGAAGGTCAGCAAACAATGCACATTTCGCTAGCGTCAAATCAACAGTTTTAATTTAACTGGCAATAAAAATTAAATCAAATTGCACTAGCACTACATTGTACATTCCGCCAGTAATTTTCAAACAAGCCTACATGGTCAGTAGCTAACAATAACAACTCATAACACAGCTCAAATGCTTTGATTGTGTAGCCTACACTAGCTGTAATAGGACTTTGGAAATTGTAAACTATCCTAATGAAAATATGGCAGAAAATTTATTGCTTGAAATTTCTTTCAAGGCTTTGAAGTTGACGGCTAGTTACAATGACACCATTAACATCAGTTCCACAGTCCACACCTATTCCCTAATTAAGCTAAACAAGAAATCTGAGCTAATGCTCATGAAATGTGCGAAAGCCTATAGAGATACTGTTCGCAGGTAATCTTGGTCTATCTACTCCATTTTGTTGCAATTCACTCTTTTGCAGCCAAAAATATCACTAAAAACCAATATTTTTAGGGTTCAAGGTCATTGATGTTGACATTCCTAAGAAGCTCGTTGCCAGTGCTCGTTATGTTAAGCAGCATGTCTGTGCCTCTCTGCAACTATTGTCACGCTAGAGAAGCCAACCATGGATAAATAACTACTTTTTAAAAGGGTACCCCTTTTGATACCCACTTCTGCAACCCTCCTTGAACCTAGAGGGTTCGGACTTGGATTTCTAAAATCTACGTTCAATGCTGAAAATTTCATATGCAGGTTGTTTTGCCATTTCAGCACAATTCACTCTTGAAATGCGTGTCACAGCTTAAAATCACGAAACATTCACTAAAACATCCTATTTTGGGGGTTCAAGGTCATTGATGTTGACATTTCTAAGAAGCTCGTCGCCAGTGCATGTCTGCGCCTATCTGCAACCATTTCCACGTTAGACGAGCCAATAGCAGTAAAATAATGCCTTTTTAAGGGGGGTGACCCTCTTTTGCCCCCTCATTTGTGGGGACCTCTTTTACCCAGCAGGATGAAATTTTGTCACGAAATTAGACTAGAGACTCTAGGCTATCATATGGTAAAAACCCAAACTCTCTGTCTCACCTGGGCTTGAATTGGTACCGGGTCATGACGGACAGATGGGCAGACAGACGAACAGAATTACCATAGCTAATACGCGCTATAGCTATGCTAGTTCTTGCGTGTAAAAATTATCAGACGACTGCACTAAGTTCCTAAGAGATCCACGAAAACTGTTATTTTTGTTACATTACAAATTCACTTTTTATATGCCATAATGACAGCAAGAAACAAAAAGCAATATCTGCATAAAGTATGGTGCAAATGTGCCGCAGTTCAGCCATATTCCATATTTGTTCATATTACCATAATACTGAGTTCAAATGAAATGACCAAGGGCATCTACATCATTCTCTAGCCTTGAGGGCGAGCTCCTATTCCTCCATTCATCTCCTCCCTTTTCCTTTTCCTTTCCCCTCACCTTTCCTCATTTCTTTTCCATGGTCCCTTAAACTGAGCTATCGAGACGGGGAGTAAAAATACATATGGACGCAAGCCAGAGAGAAAGCTGATACAATTCCCCCCCCAAAAAAGGCTGAAAAATCTCAGCCTACTTTTAACATAGAGCACTTGGTTGGAGGTTTACATGGTGTGGACGCCAGTGAAAACCAGGGCCGGATTTAAACACAAGTGGCCCTGTTTGGTAAAAATGGAAGCCTCAATGCCGCTGCTGAGATGGCCAACCGAGCTAATCCGCGTACAGACCCCCACCCCTGGCCAGATCACTAAATTTGTAATCTTGCAACAAGCCATGAAGAGGCCCCAAATTCAGAAAAAGTTGTACAAATTTGAGCCAAATTTTCTGGCTCGTAGGGGCCCCCTGTTTGTCAGGGTTCCTGCTTGACTGAACATGTCAGACATGTCAAAATCCGCCTCTGGCAGAACAAGAGAACATCAGCTGAGAATCGTGGGTCAAGAAGAAGTGGATGTGATTTCGGCTGCAGTGAAATTGTCTTCCACGCGTCGGAATACGGCCTCCCACTTGCTGCCAAGATTACGCGCGACCTTTTTACCTTCTTCTGTACTTTCTCGAACCTGTGCTGCAACCGGATCAGCATCCTGAACACACGAAAATCACACAGTAATAATTATGATGATCTGCAGAAACTTAGTACCAGCTGAACAACAAATCTACTGCCAGACTGGACAAGTTACGATCTCCAATTATTTTTCAGTCAGCAAATGATAACTGACGACTCCATTTCAGAAAGAAGAAAAACAGCATTTTACCAAATAGACTCGGCCTACAATATAAAGCTAAATATTAACAAAACCTAATGTGTTTTTAACTAAAGCTGGTAATGACTAAAATGTTTCTTTCTATAGCTAACTGTGCAAAAATTAATGCATAATTAGATGTTAATTTTAATCAAAAGCTAACAATGTTTGGCAAATAAATTTGCTCTTCAGTTACTGAGCCAAAAGCACTAACAGATGCACTGAGACAATTGTTGGGTATTTTTCTAACCCCATCTTGTAGACAAACTAAAATGTTCACTTTTTCTGGGTCAACATATGACTTAGATGCTGGTCATTATGTCACTGCATCTACTTTATAATGTTTTTACTGATGTGACTTGGATCAGAATTGAAAGATTAAAATTTTTATTCATCTTTAAAAATTTATAGCAACTAATCGTGTGACTAATCGTTAACTTCTGCAGCTCTATTTTTCACATTTACTGCTTTTCACTTGCCCATCAATGTAACATTAATATTCATGTAACAATAACACAGTCCAGCCATATTGTAATAAGAGTCAATACATATACTATTTGCTGTCGCAAGTTATGCCACAAAAACTGATAGCCAAAGTGGCAAGTTTCTTACACATACTGTATTTTCAAATTTAAATCTAACACTGCAGGTTGAACTCAATCAAAATGTATGATGATTCAAAATGGAACTTTTCTTTTTAATAGACCAGCAGTAAACTAGTGAGCATGTACTAAGTAACTGATCTCAGCTGAACTAACCAGTTGTTTCACAGAGAGTAAACGATATTACCACTTCATGTTGAGGAATTCTTTCAAACAACGGATGACTAGTGATGTGTTCCACCATCCAATCATAAAGCTCTTTCACATCTGTTATTGTGTACATCATACCCTGAGCATAAACCATTCCAGCCACACACACAAACTACTGTCATCACGACAATAACATGAATACAGAACTCGGAAAACAATACAAACAAGAATTACATCCTTTGATTAGAAAAGTATAAAAACAAGAAATCTACACTGTTTGTCAGTTTTAATATTTGTCTAAACAATGAGTTGTTTTCCAGCCATTCCATAACTTATGTGAACTGTTGGGAGTTGTACAAAGTATAAAAGTATAAAGGCAAAGAATATGCTAGGCCCTATATGTAGAAATTAGACATTTTCTGTAAATTGTATCAGCATATATTCGCAACTACTTTGACGGTCTGAGTCATGAAATACATCGAGAATCTGAATAAATCAGAACAAAGCTTTACTCACCCCAACTTTCAAAACATACGCATATTCTGCCAGAAGAGATGGGCTGATTATACGCCACTTGTGTTTCGTTTTCTTGAAATGAGGATCGGGAAACAAGAAAAACATCTTTGTCAACTGAAAAGCAAAATAACACATTTCCTACCAGAAAAAAGTTTAAACAACCGTAAAGCAGTTTGGAACAATGCATAGCTTACAATACAGGGTGGTCCAGCTAAAGTGAAGCCAACTTACATTTTTGCTGGCAACATTTGAAGGCATAGGTAAAATTCAATGATTTTTTGCAAATGTGATAACAGTTCAGACACACACATTGGGAATCATAAAAATTTAATATTGTTCGTCAGATGGCGTAACCAGGTTAGGTATTTTTTCCTTTGTTACATCTCTCATTTTACTGACTTACTCGCATAGGCCGATAATTTTACGTTTTGACGAACTTAATAAAATTCTATGGTAAAATCGTCTGGTTTTGCTGGTATTTGTTAGCC
>Ga0056128_1004641_pt1 | contig 17204 bp, 9 predicted proteins | sample WorMetLIZISLAND2_FD_71113 | JGI IMG/M metagenome (GOLD analysis project Ga0056128, IMG submission 71113) | Marine gutless worms symbiont microbial communities from Max Planck institute for Marine Microbiology, Germany - Olavius geniculatus... ... | reverse complement strand
CAGTCCAGCCTGTCGTCAGGTCGGACACCTGTACGGGTGTTGACTGCCAGACGAAGTGCCTCGTGCGCGGGAACAGACTCTTGTAGACGGCGTACATGTCCAAACATCGTGATACGTCTGCGATCGTGTTATTAGCTTATATTGTGTTCAGCTTCCCGGAGCTTTATTGTTTTCTTATTTTTTAAAAGCTTATATCTCACGAGTCACTGCACTTAGCTTGATGGAAAGTTAACACTGCTGCACTGCTGTCACATGATTTTTTGAGCTAGGCTGCTACGGGTGCATGCTTTGCCAAAAATCACTTTTTAGGTTTTGTTCTTGATTGAGATCTTGGCAGCAGAATGAATTTGAAATGCATAAAATTAGTTATTTTGACATTAAGTTTTATGGGACAACATGTTCAGGACATTTTTGCACTGTACCAAACATTTGTGACATACTTTAGCTCAGCAACGTTAGTTATGGGTGACATTATGTCATAACAAATTCGTTACTACGTTACCACAGTGTCCATAGCAACCGTTGCTATGCAGAACTATAACCACTGGTCTTGCTTTATATGGTAACTAAGGTTTGGCTAAGGTTTCTTGTTGATATCTCTGCTGACTAGGCTGTTGCTATGCAAAATCTTTTTCCATAGCAACAGTTGCTATGTGAGACATGCACCGTTGGATTCATTGTACTTAATTACGTACGAATACATCATTATGGCCATGATATTTGCCACATTTATACACTTATCATCTTTGTTACAGGCACACTAGGGCTGTTGCTAAGGGCTTTTGGTTTCCATAGCAACAGAATGTCACCAAGGGCCGGAAAAATTTGCATCTCATCATTTTTCAAAACCATTTTGTGCAAGCTAACTGAAAATGCAAAGAAAAACCAACTTTGGCCTAAATGTCGAGCATACTGTTGATGAAATTGCTTGGTCAGTGGCAGTATTAAATTTTATTAAAATGTAATTTTATTTTATTAAAATTTAAACAGAAAGCAGCGACCCCCGAGATGTCCCCAGGTCTTAGATTGGTCAGCATGGTGTGCTCTTCATTTGTGCCAATTGTGATAAAAGCATGACAATTTGCAGTATCCTTTTGCAGAGAAGCCCCACTATCACTGTTTGTGTCATTTCACTCATACGCCCGATTAACTGTCGCGCGGTAAGTGTCGCCGTACCAATTTTATACGACGCAGAATTAGAGGCGATGTCATACTAGATAGTCTTTTTTGCATTTTGCCGGTTTTGAGAATTTGGGATATAAAAGGATTCCCCACGAAACGTTTGATAACGACCGGCTACAACTTAGCATCCAAAATTTCTGTATGCTTCTCAGAATCAACATTGCCATTGACCGAAACCAGTCTGCCGAATGACGATGCTACTGTAGACCGTGCATCCCCAAAAACATAGCAGACATTCGCCAAAAAACCATGCATTCTAGCAGACAAAGTCCGTAACAAATTTTTCACAGTAGCCTATTTCGGTTATAATATTTCTCCAAAAACTTGAAGTAAGTTAATAAAATACGAATGAGTACTTGGCATGAGTAAAAGCTTCGTTGATTAATTTCAAGACAATTTTTTGCTTCATTGTAAAATTGAGTCTGGCCACCTAATTCAGTGTAGCAATGAATCTATAATTTCAAAGCAGGCTAGTCTTTTACTCTTTTCAGTAGGCCTACATAAGTCGTTTGTTTCAAAAAGCTCAATACGTTTGTTATATTTTTGTCAGCGGGTTGTTGTAGGCATAAGACCAGCGTGCTGCTTGTCAGATCATGCATCACAATATCTGCCAACAAAAAGCTCAGCTACCGCTTAGAGAACAGGGCGTCAGCTTGGTGCATTCATCTCTTCTCAATGCCTACTGATAAGAGCGCTTGTCGTACAGACATCTATCTATATGAAGTCATCAACAGAACTTCGTAGCTCTAGCTGCAGCTGATCGATCTAATGCAGTGCTTTCAAACGTTCTATTTCGCTTTTGTAAAATGTAGTGAATAACAGCAGAACGTTTGCGTAACAATATTAGGTGAACTTTTACTAATAACTTATTATAATAACAGTACGCAAGAGTTGTTGTGTATACCACATGGTCAAAAGCGTACTGTAGATTTCTAGATGTCAGATATCGTTGACCAATAATTGATACCAGACGACCAGTCCCACGCCACACCCACCCCGGTGATAGTGTAGAATCGATAGCTAACTAGCTACATGGTTAACATTTTACTAACCGCTGACCTTCAGTTGTTTGTAGTTGACTAGATTGATCAGAATGCAATGTTGACTGATTATTGGCTCGCCACGTCGGCAAAACTTTGAAGGGAAATTAAAGAACAAATAACTTCAGTTTTTGTTCAGGAGGTGATCTGTAATACTGCTACGCAACAGCACAGTGTCGTTATGGTAATGTGCTGCAGAAGGAATATTGCTTTTCTGCTTGTTGCTGCTTTGGTTTCGTAATACATCTTAGTGTTGTGAGTCGTGGGTAACTTACTGGTAATTTTTAATTACCGGTACGTTACCGGCAAGTTGCCAGTAAAATAAAAATATATTTTTCGCTAACGATAAGCTACCGGTAACTTACCGGTAATTTACACATAAGATACATGTTAATCACCGGTAAGCTACCAGCGACGTTTGTTACCGGTAATTTAACAACACGTACACGTACAGGCCAATCGCCCTTACACGGCACAAAGTTTTAAACTGTTAACTTTTTACAAAAATTTCAAACAGTCAAAGATGTTGGTTCCTAATGCCGACATGAATGCGGCCTACTTGCTGAGGGTCTGGCGCTGACAGTAAGCAAGGCCCATAACGAAGTTTGCAGTCGGCGCCTGACTATGAAACTTTGCCTTCACCGCTCGGTCATTTCTCGTCCTGTAAGACAAAGTCTCAAAGACAACGAAACAACGAGCACAGAAATTATAATAAACAACTTTCAATGTTTATACAGAGAATGAAATAGACAGCAGAATATGAATCGATGATATGTACAATCCGCTAATGACAAGCCTCAGATACATAAGCTGAACCAGAAGACATTCACTGGTTGCCGTCAGTCAGGGGATCTATCCAAACTCCTGAAGCAAGTTGCCCAATATCTCCCCCCTCCCCTCTATCCTCTTCGCCCCTACAGTGAGACATTGGCCAAAAAAAATTATTTGAATGCGAGGTAGAGACAGTTTATATAATTTAAGTACAAAATTATTCATACCAATTATCCCCTGAAGGGGCTAAAAATCTCCCCGTACTTTCTTAGGCTTCAAGGTTTTTAGGCTGTAAATGCTCATGGTTGCCATATAGTGGAACTATCAACTCTGTGCAATGGCAGGCTGATAAAACATGAAACGCAAAGCTGTCATCCATATGCTGACACAAAATGCGGCCATCCACCTTTTAGCCAGGCACACACAGGACTTGAGTTATTTTGAATTTCAATTGTACGTCCACTTGTCTCCGTGAGCCATCCCGATTGTGTCAGCCATAAGTAAACTTTTACTGGAGATATGCGCCATTTAATGGAGTTTTTGACGTCTGAGGCCATGACCAAAACTTCATGAAGTGCAAACTGGCACATCAGTTACTCGTACCATGGGAACCTTCATGCCAACTTTGGCTTTGCAACATTTTTTCGTTTTCGAGTCGGGAGCCACAGAATAAAGCAGGCAGATAAACATACAAATGGCCAAGACATGTAATGCAGCCTATTAGGACGGACGACCGCATATGAATGCAAAAAATAAATGAGCAATTCATAGTTGGAAAAAAGTTATTCTAAAACACTCTGTCAATGAGGAAAGCACGTTATTTTATCGCTTGGTTTGACATGCCAATAATAGTATCATAACATGTCAAACACGTGTAAAAATTAAGTGCACAATGCTACAGTAAAAAAATATTAGTGTAGCCATCAAAGTTGCAGTTCTGACCATCGTAACTCTTTACTTCACGTTAAACTTATCTCTGCAGGTACAACTTTGTCTGATTCAAGTTAAGCAATGCTATACGTCAGACGGTCAGAGACTGTGGCGGCCATGGTGAGAAAATACAAATACACATCATTCGACTTAATTGGCTGTTACAAACTATCTCCGTTTACAGCAGTTGTTAAAATGGTATTTGACATGAAAGAAGAGAAAGGAAAAGGGTTTTATCCAGCGAAATAATAATCCTAGTTAGTGATGGCAAACTGGCAATGTGCTATACAATGAATGTATTGAGCTTCACGCAATATTACGATATTTTCCATTTTCTTCAATTACAGGCAACAAAAGCAATAAAACAAAACTGCATCATTCTGAGTATGAAGAATTACCTCATCAATTGTGTGTGACACAACAAAAAAACACATTAGCTTATGCAAAATCAAATAGCAAGTATGGCACAGTTTAGGTCAGGTGGGGCTCATATCATAACAAGGGGCCAAACAGTGGCGTAAGTAGGTAATACACTGGGTGCAAATTCACCCAAGATGAATAGCCACGTTTTTCAGCAGCTTGAAAACCACGCATGTGCAGCCACCAGATGCATTTTCTGGGATCCTATTAATGCATCCAAAATGCAACTGCAGTCAGACCTCGAGCCTGAATTTCACTGACAGCACTTCGCCAGACCTCCTAGCCAGTGGGAAAGCACCATTCCACACTCACTCTCCGATATTACCTCGAATTTCAACCCTACGGTGCACGAGCCTAAACCAGAGTGGAGAGGGGATGCAGTCCCTGACCCTTTTGGTTCAACCACTGGTTTAGAGCCCTTTTATGTCTGTATTAGTCCAGCACCAATTATTTGATATTCTGCAAAATGCATCAGAATTCGGTGCCATTTTACAGCAGAGTGAAAGCAAGTCATAATATCACACACATTAACTAAAAACACTGTCTATTGCAAACACGTTCAATAAAACTTAGCAATACATTAGCAGAACAGAAATACAACAGAACTTTTTAAAAAACTGGCAACCAATAGTTTAAGCTCATCACCAAATACGCAAAGTTTATAACTGAATGTCTAGCAAATTCTTGTGGACAACAGTGCACTATTCTGTATCAGATCTGCCTTGCTTTGTTCAACGTAATCACAAGTCAACATAAAACGGTGCCATAATTAGCTAATAATTATTAACAGTATAATAACAACAATAAAACAACAAAGACTAGACATCAAGCACGCACACACACAGTATGTTTCACTATAGCAGCATTTTCACGAAAATATTAACACAAATAGCAGACAATTATTACGAACTAAGCGAAGTAATATCAACTAAAAATTAAATTCTCCTGCAATCTTACAGAAGTACTATTTTGCACATAGTGTATAATCCTGTTGCACAGTAATTCTTTTCTTTGCAATTCGTTTTCCATACATGTAGATCAAAAATACACAGTCACACTTCTCCAGGTTCAGACAGTCAGCTAACTCCATAAACCAACTTTTAATACAGTTCTCCATTTGTGCTGGTGATACACTTTACAATTCAACTTGTTTCTCCTTGCTATTTTATATTCTGGTGCAATATTTGTCTTGTCACATTCGCCACGTGCTTCGTGATTTTGGCATATCTGTTATTAACCTTCACCTGGATCGTAATCTGGACAGACACCAAAATCTAATTATGACCCCTTCCCTTACCTCAAAACCTGTTCATAACTTTTTGAGTAATATAGCATGACAGATAAATAGATAAACAGACTGACATAAAAACATATCATCCTCCTTCTTCAGAGGGAATAACAATGTAACACCTAATAATTATGCTAGCACGTAATTACGGTGGATGTATTGTGCATCACTGCACAAGTTGTGAAGCCGAGTGAGGTGAGATCTAATAAGAAGGCCAAGACTGCACGCACAAAGTGGCAGAAAACAGCAACGTGATTGGCTAAGAACTCTTAGACAACAAAATCTGCAGATACAAGCTTGCAGCATCATCACATCAGGGATGGCAACTGACAACACAACAGATGGAATACAATATGATGCACACACTGAAACTAAAAGATAATACAGATGCCATTCAGTGGCACAGGAACGAAAATTTTAGCGAGGTCACATACCGAACAATGATATTACTCTACAGCAGCTGTCTGTTGGGAAAATGCAACTCCCTGCCACCTATCCTTTCTGACCCACGAAACTGAGGTTGTGGCCGACATCTCGCTACACTGATGTGCAAGCAGTCTACTGTGTGGAGTATCAGACTCAAGACTTTCTGATGTACCCAGGTTTTCCACACGAGTGGTCATACACCCGTATTTATAAAGGTCAATTTTGTTGACATCCCATGCCATTAAGGGCAACAACGAACTACAGTTTGAAAATATAAATTTTACAAATTCTAAAATAGTAAGTCATGAATGCTCAATCGACGGCACTACTGTGGGTGAGTCTGTCTCAGAGCTCGTGTCTGTGCCACTTGAGAACGTGTAGTCACATGGTGAGAATCGGTCGCCACGGTGGCATCACATGAGCTGCTGGCGCTGCTACTGCGACTGTGACTGCTATCGGTCGCCGACGCCGCTGCTGTCACACGGTCGCGATGAAGCAGAGCGTCCACTGCACTCCGAGCTATGGAACCATTGCACGGCGGCACTGACCGACCCCCGGCAGTCACCCCTCCGACTGTCTGGCTTGACACCGGCGGCGGTGGTGCCACTTTGAAGCAGTATATGTTCAAGTAATCGCACATCTGACGACAGACTTTCACGGAAAAGTTCATCAAATCCGCAGTGCAGAATATCTGTGCAAATACGCCATAAGCTACATAAATGCGCCATATCATTGCTGAATATTAAGCGATTTCAAACAAATGTTTTCCCTGACACACTACTCGGTATGTGAAAAATTTGCAACAACGTGATGTTAAAAATCAACTGTGTCACAACTCTATGTTGTAAAATATAATTGTAAGAGGTGTACATCTGACACTATGTGTGCAATGAGAATGCACTGATAACAAACCAGAACTCTACAATGTTACTGTTGGCTTGGAGGCATAATGATTACAGCATCAAACTTGTGATCAATCAGTCATAGCTTTGATTCGCGGTTGAGTTGTTGAAAAGCAACAACTCTGGGCAAGTTGATTGCACCCATTTTCCTCTGTAGCTGCAAGCAGGGCTTGCCATTTAAGGCGAGATGATCGCACGCCTAAATCGGCCACCTAAATGCCTGCCAAGCGATTGATTTTTCAATCGCCTACTCGCTAGCCACGCTCAGCGATTTTTGGTTGATTGATGCAAATTTGCCGTCATTTTTCATTCTGCCGTTGTTTGGTATTATTGAGAAGCAAACTTCAGCAGGCTTGAATTATATCAAAACTTTAAAGAAAGATACTCGTTTTCTACATTTTTTCGCTCATACAGTTTTAAAATTTCATTTGTAGCATTGTTGTTCTGTTATGTCTTTGTCAGTTCTTTTGCACTTGTAGATCTGAATAAGCACTCAATGAATGTGTAAAGTGACCTTGGTTGGTCTTAGTCTTAGCCAGGGGCACCCACTCGTCTACTGACAGACGGAAACAGGACGTTATGTAAAAAAGTTGGAGATTAAACTGAGGGAATTTTTTCAATGCACATAAACGAAATGCTTTTTGGGAGCACACAATTCGTAAAAAATGCATTAGCAGCCAAGGCTCCACCCCGGACTCCATAGACTAGGCCTACTAGTGAAATCCTTTGGAAAAGAAAAAATTTGAGAGAAAGGAGGAAAAAAAGAAGAAGGAAAGGAAAAGAGAAATCGGTGCAACTTGAAAGCAATTGCTTCCTGGCGCTGAAAGGGAGGGACCCAACTACACTCTGCAGTAATACTGTATGTCCCCATCATAATTGATCATCTATCGATCGCCTGTGCTGTGTGGTGCAATCAATTTTTCAATCGCCTCTCATTTTCAAATGGCAAGCCGTGTGTGCAAGTAACATAGTCGATAAGAGCATCGAACCACCAAATTGCAGTTCAAACCTCACCAAGTGTCACTTGCAAGTGATGTTGACCAAATTTTGTTAACCCACTGTGCGCTCAGGTTGAGTCAGCCTCCTGTGCATAGTGAGATACTGGGATGGGAAATAAGTAGTAGCTGACACTCTACAGAGCAAAAGCTTAGTGTGGTTGATCAGGTTGGTGGTATGTCTGCGTGCTGCATCATTGGTCCAAATGTGCACTGGCGCAGGCATTGGATGGCCGCATAGTGTGTTGTGGTGCTTTGGTATTGCTAGCTCATACCAATCAGCTGCCACTTCCAAGATTATAAAGCACTTCTGGTCATGAATCTGACTCAACCTTAGGACAACATCCCAAAACTTATCTTTTCAGAAAATCATTTTTACCGTGATGACATCTATACTATATTTGAACCACAGCCAATAACTTTGTAACGACACGACGTACGTCGGCAAAATTTTACACGCAGACCCATGTCGTGTGTGGCCTGAACATGGGCTAGGCGAGATGTTGCTGAGGTGTCGTACCTTTCCGAAAATTTCACTTTTTCTAAAATTTTGCAGCCACACCTCTTGCGCCGCAGCAGGGCTGTGACGTCATATAGACGTTGTCACCATGGTGATGCATCACGGCCACCTTTTGTCATGACAAGATGCGCAAAATGACGTCATATAAATTAACATAATGCTAAACAATACACCTTCATGAGACAAAGTATGTAGAAACATGACAGTTAGATGATGTTACTGGATTAAAGAAACATTCAAATGCAGATTCTGACGTCAACTCGCAGTATATTATTAAACAAGAAATATTACTAGATTGTGACCAATCTAATGTGCTCATCGCATGCATCATTTTCTTTTGTATTCTTTTAAGAGCTTTTTTATTCCTTTCGGCTTGTATTAGAGACCCAGCGTCTAATTGAGACCCGCAGGCATCGAGGTCGTTACTGGAAATTGTCTCTCCGAAGTTCATAAAATATTGCTTGATTTTAGGAAGTGAGAGGAAAAAATTTACAATAATGGTTGATGATGCTAGTTGCCATTTGTCTTGTTATACCTCAACGCATGCGTGTATCTGGCACCGTTATGGAGATATGGTGCCTCAAAGATAAGGGGGTCACGACCTTGACCTTTTGGGGTCACGTGACGTCTTCGGTCACGTGACCATTCGACTCTTGAGGGTCAACTTCCTATGGGTGGTCCATTGTGACCATGCAATTATCTAGCACCTTTATGTAGATATGGCTGTTTGAAGTTCTTCCAGGAAGGCTCTTCCAGGAACAGAGGTCGGTCGTCGGTCGGTCAGTCAGTCCTCAATATTACACTGATCTCATATACTCCTCTTTGCTACGTTAGGAACGTAGCGTGTGAGGAGTAAAAATAGACACAATAAAAGGGAGTTTGATTTGGACGTCATGACATCAAGGTCTTAAAATTTGGGGGTACAGGCTTAAATTTTTGGGCGTATTTACGTTCAGACGTCCGCTATTGAGAACACTGCTAGAGCGCCCATAAAGCTGCCAAGGAACATGGATCGAGTTGAGCCCTGAAGGGTTGAAAATTGAGGCTGATACTATGGCAAAGATCAAGCGGACAGGGAGCTTAGCAACCTGTCCGCTTGTTATCACATAAACCTGCTTTCTTACTGATAACCTGTTAAAGTAACTCTGAGTAACTGAATAAATAGTTGACCAATTACTGCTATATTTGCTGCAAATATATCACACAAATGCAAGTAAATAAGCCACCTAAGTAAGTAAGTAAGTATATACAGAAAAACACACTACAGCAACACGAAAAAAGAACGCTGACAACAACCACTGCAGAACATGAATGCACACAAGCAATGGTAAAATATGACAAACTTACAAAGCAAATCCAAAGGACCACAAGTTCGTTGATAAACGTGTCAAAATACTGGTTAAGAAAGAGAAGACCAGGACCAATCAGTGTCGTGTCCAGCATTCCCATCTCTGTTCTTGACATATGAGCAATCTGTCACAACAACCATACACAGATGCAGACAATGTGACAATGTACAGTGTTCAGAACTATCGAGTACTGACCAGTTTACTTCAGGCTAAGAACTCTTTTTATTCTCATCCTTATTCCGTTTGCAAGTAATCATTTCAGTTTTACTCACTTTTACCAAGATCCTAACTTACCTTTTAGGAAAGAAGGCAATTTATTTCACTGCTTACACAGAACACTTGAAAACACAGTTCAGCCACAGTATATCCAGACATGCCATTTTCATATACTCGTTGGCTTAATTTCTGTTTCAGTTAAATCAGCACAATAACATTCATTTATCACCATCTCACATACAGCAATTAGGCCTACTCAGTACTCAGCCACAATCACTTGAGATGCCAACTGAAGGCATATTGCCACTGAAAGACTGCATAGTACTGTGAGACATTTTGAATTTTGAATGCAATGCAGTCATTTTATCTACGCTCTTACTCCTGTTCAGTGTGAATACTTGATCATTTTTTGGTTCTCATTGTCATCTAAGAAAATAACACCACTTAAAGCAGCTACATGTGTTTACACACAAGTGATTTGTGTTCCATCTTTTTCCAACAGCAGAGTTCAGTCCATTTCTCCATGAAATTAAAATGCTTCTACACCGTGGGCCATAAAAACGTGGCACTTTACTTTTGTTAATATCTTCCTCAATTATTGACTAATTTTCAAAATTCTTTCACTGGCACACTCAATAATTAGCAAAGATACGAACAAAAGTAAAGTGCCATGTTTTTTGGCCCACCCTGTACATACATCACACACAGGAGAGTAGTTCTAAAAGTGGGAAGCACCTGAAACTCAGTGGTATAAGGCAAAATCTTTCAGTAAGTGAGGAAACAAAACTATCAGCCTTCTTTGTACGTAAATTTCAGTAAAACATTGGGGGGGATGTGTCACTGCATGGCAAAAAATGAGCATGGTATCCCCTGCCTCTGTGCCTTCCCCCACTACACCCTCGGTCACACATCAGACAAAATATGAGAAACTCCGAAACTTACAACCAGTTTGTTGCTAATCTTGCACGATGCCATGCCAAAGCTCACAATATACAGCACAATGTTATTCTGAAAGACGTCTGTTGGAGATTTCATCCAGATTATGACGGCAAGCCCAAGCAACAGACCGATTGGACCCAGGGGTGACAACACGCTTGTACCCTGGTCAACACCAATCACCAAATGCACAACACACACGTCAGCTGTTGTCACACAGCATTCCCACAATGAAGGACTGTTGTATCAGTCGATCATAATGGGCCAATCAATACAGAGACTATGTTATTACACTACTACTGAAACTACCATCCTAGAAATCAATTTTTGTTTAACTGACCATTTTTTTCAGAGTTACTCCAGAATAGAGGTGAGTGAGAGAGTAGGGGTATCTCACATTTGGCACATCAGCACACAAGTCGTAATTCCATGCCACAACATGACAACAATCACAATTGTAACTTACTACAAAAACAATATTAGTATGTAAAATCAATGCTGTTGAGCTACAGTGAGACAGATAGCAAAATAGTAAACTTTTCAAAAGTGCTGCAGTCCAGCGGTTTTGTGGGTGGAAAATGGTTTGGTTTGGGGGGAATTTTCTGACAGGCAGCTGTAGATTTCCAACACAGGAGATTCTGGGTGCTCATAATTTCAATTTTGCTCATAAATTTGCACACATTTTGTATTTTAAAAAAAACTGGCAACAACAAAATTGTTTTAAAGACTGAAATCTAGGAGGAATTGTCCTTTGACCCTGCCCACCGTAACACCTGACATGATGCCACGGGTAACATTACTCACAGCAACCGTTGAGCCATTCTTGCCGACGCCTCCTTGCATGAAAATGGTGTAAAAGTTACTGTAGCATGCAAGTGATGCGCCAATGACAGTGAATAGCAATGGAAAAATCTTCAGTTGCACAGCAATCACCGGAAACTGTACACACAAAAGCATGTATTTACCAACTACAGACCGACTGGCAATTTATGCTTACATGCAGTGTAAAAGCATCTAAAGAATTTTCCACTATGTGACACAATGTCAATCAGTGTGACAGGTAAAAGTTCAAAATGTGCCTGACATAGCAAAGCTTTTGATTACAAGCAGTGAGACCTGTCAAAGACAGTCAAAAACAGTACATGTAATGTATACATGCTGTAGTGCACCATAGCCAACTATGGCCTTTTAACATAAGAAGGATTATCAGATTTTAATAACTTTTTGGTATGAATATTTCTGACAACTGTCCAGCAAATGACCTTTCATTTTCCCATTTCACCTAATGTCTGTTTCTGCACTACCTGGGGAAATCAGAACAAACAAAATGTTAAGGAAAATATGTTAAGGTTCGACAAAGACATGTTGAAAAAACTGTAGGCTCTTTTTTTCCGGACACGGTGTAGTTATCATGTTATGACATCATTCAGTGGTACTCAGAATGACATGAATAGGTGACATATTTTGCACATTACGTGACATAATGTCACCTACAGGGTGCAGCAAAAAAAGCGGACCTCTAAAGTTTTTCGCAGTTATCTCAGCTACTGTTCGGAATTTTTATATGAAATTTTACAGATTTATTTACAAAAACCTTCTACATCTAACTGTCAAGTAAAATGTGATTCTGTTGAAAAACGAGGAAGTTATGGACTTTTTAACATGACCACCTACCGATTTTTCAGCATTCAAAAATGTTCCAGCTACAACACCAATTTAATAACATCATTGAAACAACACAGTTAGCCTGAATAATGATCAGATGCCAGAATTCCATTGTCACTGCGAATGTTGGAAGTATTTACTGCCAGCTCCAAGCAACAACATCAGCCTCCAGTCGCCTTATTTGAGAAATCTTTTACAGCCTAGTCGATCGGTCCCTGTGGCAGGTTGTCCCAGATAACCTGAAATGCTTCCTTGAGTTCGGCGCATGTTTTCAGCTTTGTTTTAAGCTTGCGGTAAGTCTCCAACATTGCACCCCATACATAATAGTCCATTGGGTTTATATTTGGCGAATTTGGAGGCCATTGGTCTTTTGTGATGATATCTGGACAGCTGGCCTGCAGCCAGTTCCATGTGCTGTGCTGCGTTGCGCGTTGTGTGTGCTGACGTGCCATCCTGCTGGATGATGAATCTGGTGGGCAGCCGGCGATTGCTTTGAAGCAACGATAATTTAGTGATAATTTATAAACAAGTTGGATTACTGTTTATCAAAACGTCACTGTGACATGATCGGCAGTAACATGTAACCAGTTTTTGAAAATTAAATAGCATTTTTAGCTTGAACATTTTTTAATGCTGGAAAATCGGTAGGCGGTCACGTTAAAAAGTCCATAACTTCGTCGTTTTTCAACATAATCACATTTTACTTGGCAAGTAGATGTAGAAGGTGTCTTTAAATAAAACCGTAAAGTTTCATATTAAAATCCCAAAAGGTTGCTGAGAAAACAGCGAAAAACTTTAGGGGTCTACTTTTTTTGCTGCACCCTGTACTAAACATGTTAGATGAGACTATGCGGCATATAAAGCATAACATAAATGCTTTGCATTGATTGCGTAATTGGCAGAAATGATTGACCTCAAACACTGCAGTGAAATGTGGTCATGTTGAACGCTTAAACACATTGTTAATGATGACCACCTTTCACTGTAATGGCCGAGGCTAATCACTGTATCACATCCTATTCAAAGCATTTAATCGACCCAAGAAATAAACAACTAGTTTGCAATGTCCAAGCTAACACATGGGTTTGAATTAATTGGAGAAGCAGCAAACAGCATGCTTTTAAAAATTACAGAGTTAGTGATAATTTAAGCATAAATAAAAATCTGAAAGTGGTGTGCATACCTCATATGACCAAAAGGATGAGCCAAATAACGCACACACAAGGTACAGAAAGGTGATGCCAATTTGACCTTCGGTTACATCAATACTGCAAACACCAGACAATGTCAAGCAAAATATTAATGCATGCTAATTTGTCGCACTACTTACTATTAACTTTTACTAGCATGCTCTGCCCTAAGGCAGATTCCACTAACAATGACACCATCTGAACTGGCTCCTTGCCGCTCTCTTTAGCTCCTTGTAACTGATCTTGTCCTCTTGCTAAATAAGTAGGTCCAGCATCATCCTTCTTAGTTTTCCTCTTGGCTCTCTCTTCCATCTTCCCCTCTAATACAGTCTTCAGAAGACAGTCATGTCTTAAGACATGCCCTATCCAGTTTGCTTGGCACTGCTTGATGATGTAGTCACCAGACTCAAAACTTCTTCATATGACACGTGTGCATGACGTGTTGTTCTGCTGATCTTTTCCATCTTGCACCAGAGCCACATCTCAAAAGCTTGTATACGTTTGATGTCTTCTTTTCTAAGTGTCCACGTTTTTGAGCCATAAAAAGTTACACTCCATACTAGTACTTTAACTATTAACTTAATCACCAATAAAAGTAAGCTAAAAGCTCGATTTCATTAATTTCATTAATTACACAAAACAATTCACACTTTCTTGTCTAGTATTTGCAAATTTGCAAACAGCAGTTACTCGTAAAAATTGTAGTCAAAAACTAAATATAGAACTTACACAATTTTGTGTTTCAAAGAACTTTGGTATTTTACACAACTGACTGATTTTTGTTTTGATTTCTGCAGTGTCACTGATGGTTGGGCATTCACACTGTAAACAATCCAAGATGTTAGCACATATTGCTAATGTACAGGGTGGGTCAAAAAATTGACCAGTTTGAGCGTTGATAACTCAGTGGTGGTTAGTAGTAGAAAGTCGTGTGATACGTCAAAAGTTTCAGAATGCTGTAAAGAATAAACGACAAATTTGCAGAGCGAAACATTTAAATATTCTTTGTTTAATTTGCATAAATATTTGTCACCCCCGATATTCTGCCAAATTTGATTGTAACACATGGATTTAACATGAATATTTGAGCTTTTATAACTTAGCAATGTTTATTGATGGAAAAGCACCTAATATGCCAAAAGTTTTGAAATTGTGTACAGAAGAAATGTACAACTTGCATGTCTCAGCATTTAAATATTCTTTGCCTGATTTACACAAACCTGCCTTACCCCCAAAATCATGCTAAATTGGCAGCAACACATGAATTTATCATGATTTTTATTCAGCGTACAGTGAAAATTCAACAATCATTAACACATACGTTAGGTTTAGATGAAATTCGACATAGGCAGTTGCCCAGCTTTAGCATTCACAATTACCATCATCAGTCCTTTTAGGCAGCTGATTGATCACTGGAGTCAATGTGTTCAGGATCAGCTGAGCCCAGCATTCGATTAGTACACATTTTAGCTAGTCAGTTATGGAAATTTTGTGATCACGCTATCTGTTGCAATGCCCCCACACTGAATAATTCACAGAATTTAAATCTGGACTTTTTGGCAGTGAGTTTTTGAATTCAATGAACTTGGGCACATGGGAGTGAGGCAAATGCCTAATTTCAGGGGTAATAAAGATTTATGCAAACTAGGCAAAGAATATTTAAACGATTTGCTATGCAAGTTCGGCCCTCTTTGTCCACAACATTCTAAAACTTTTGACATATCACACCTTTCTACGGGTAACCATCGCTGAGTTATCAACGTTCAAACAGGTCCGGTTTTTTAGCCCACCCTGTACATGTGGCTATTCATCCAGTTGCCATAGGTCTTAAGTGTCAATAGTAAACTAGCCCTAACAACTCCACCACTACCAGTCATATGTACACACCGACACCATACGAGCATCAGTTTCTTGAGACTTATCACAATACTGACCTGACCTTGACCTATGTCATTTACAATTAAAAAGTGACAAGCTGTTGCTCCTGGGAAATGCACAATTTTGACTTTCTTCTGCCTTTTCTTTTTTCAAGTTAGGAGTCTATACAAGACAGATGGCTCAATGAACAGATGGGTGAGCAAGGCACATAATGCAGCCTATTGAACAGCTGCATACATATCATGCTGCAACAATTTAGAAATAGTTTGGCTGGTTGGCTTAAGCTGTTAAAAACACAGGGGAAAACAGAAATGTTCTGTTGTCTAATTAAACTATTAGCATTTCACAAACACTGCCATAGCAGTCACTGAGACGAGTATCTCTCATGAATATTTGTAAATGTCAAGAGAGAGAAGCTGACTGATACTCACAGACCAAACTTGAGCAAGCCCGAGCAGTACGCCTGCCAGTGTGCCGCGTAGAACAAGAACATCGTGGCAAGACACTCAAACACCATCAGGCGTGGACTGTAGCCGAGCTGCAGCACTATGCATGTGCCGATTACAACAAACACTGCAAAAACACATGCACGCATATATACGTGCACATAGGTCCATACGCACAAATCAAACAGTTGTCTGTGCAATGCACATAACTGTGAATAAGCGTGCCTATGCAGTCGTCTGCATATGATCACTGCAAACAATGGAGGCAGACAACTGCAGTGTTGCCAATAATTAATAGATGGATATGCACCTATACAAATGTATACACATATGACCATCTGTATACCGAGAGATACGTGCATAATGCATGCATACTGTGCAGTGTATTTTCAACTACGTTGTACGTCCATAGTCCATACACTGCTTAAGTAAACACAGGCTTTCATTAACGCAGCCTACTCTCAATATACAGGACTAATAAAAATTACAATTCTGGTTCCAGTTTGGCAGCAATATACATTTTAAACAATTTATGGTCATGCGTTGTTCAAACTTATTAGAAATGCATAAGAAGATCAAAACAGAGAAAATGTTAACAACAAACAACAGTCACACACCTATTGAGAGAGCATCACAACCATGATCAAAGAGTTCACCAAGTGGTGAACTGCAACGAATACGTCTCGCTTGCTTCCCATCGATTGCATCCAACGTTTGATAAATAATCAGTCCAGCAGCACAGAGCACATAACTCCATCTTGGCGACTTCACACGTGATACAAAGCAAACCAGCACAAACAATTAGCACAGTTCTAAAAGTGCACAAATTCTACCAAGATTAAGTTTGCTGTCTACTTTGCATTAGCAAAAACCATGTTTTCTGTAATGTGATTCATAAAACTATGACAAATTGGGTAAATTAGAGGGGGGGGGGTAAAATTTTCCCGGCATCAAAGTCACATGGCCCGAACTCAAATGCATTGGCATACGCCGAACGCGCATTGTCGACTTAGGGTAGGTCAACGTGAGCGCTTATAACTTTGTTCGTAG
>Ga0056128_1004639_pt1 | contig 17208 bp, 5 predicted proteins | sample WorMetLIZISLAND2_FD_71113 | JGI IMG/M metagenome (GOLD analysis project Ga0056128, IMG submission 71113) | Marine gutless worms symbiont microbial communities from Max Planck institute for Marine Microbiology, Germany - Olavius geniculatus... ... | reverse complement strand
GTTTGGGGTGACACCCTTCGAATTTATGGAAAAGCTTTACGGTTCCTGAAACTAGTCTTCCAGGCAGCCGATGGTGAAAATTTGGTGATCCTAGCTTGCATCGTTTTTGACTGATTCACCCGTGTGACAGACGGACGGACGGACGGACAGAGGGACGGGCAGAATTGCGATGGCTAAGACGCGCTAAAAGCAGTAGCTGCTTTCGCGCGTAACAAGCGCGCGGTTAAGCAACATTCTAACAATGCCATGGCTCAGTTGATACAATGCAAATCAACCGTCGTATGTACACAATTATAAAACAGAACAAACGAAAACATTGCAAATATATACAGTTTGCATTTTGCACATTTTACTACTGCTCCCACAGGGAATCGAAACCGAAATATATTGCATTATAGTTGAACAGTCACTCTACCACTATACAAGGCCATAAGCAATTGGAGGATGGAGTATTTAAACACCCCCAAAAATAAATCGTAGTTACGGCCTTGTTACCACTTCAGTCCAATCTCAACATACAGTAAATATACTTGTGAATGTCCATATACAATCGAGTCAAATGTGTTAGATCTATACAACGAACTGTTGTAGAATAGGCCTACTTATCGCATATAGAGTGAGTATTCGATTTTTACAAATGTGCATATTTTTAGCGGTATAAATTTTAAAACGCTGGTTTTTAGTGATGTGCATGGACGAATTTTAACAATTTTTTTGGAAAATTTTGACAAATTAGCGAGTGAATTTTTACGAGTTTTAAAACGGTAAATTGCGAATAATTTATTATAGTGTTGTGGTGCAGCATCACTGTAGTTCTGAGGGCAGTGCATTGGTATTCCGGGATGACAGACAACGCTTTAACTACCTGACAACCCGCGATCTTAATCTCAGCATTGATCTGAAGCCGGTTTATGAAGAAACGTTTGACTTTGGACCACTGGCAGGGTAAGATATAAACTGGCACATATTTTGGTTAAAATTTTCCTGGGAGGGCTGAACCGAATTCTGGTTTGTTGGTTTAATTTTTAGTTACTAATATTGTTATATTATTATATTGTTATATTATTGTTATATTGTTTCCCCTTTTTCCCTTTCCCTTTTTCTTCCCCTTTTCCCTTTTTCTTCCCCTTCCTCTTTCCATTTCCCTTTCTCTTCCATTTACCGGTTATTTCTTTTCTCCTTTCCCTTTCCCTTCTTTTTCCCTTTCCACTTTTTTCCTTCCCCTTCTCCCTTCCTCTTTCTCATTCTTTTCTTCCATCTTTTTTCCGTGTCCACGTCCGTGCGTCCAATATTTGAGGTGCCATATCTCTTTAACTGTGCAAGATAGACGCATGGTCACTATGGACCACCGATAGGAAGTCGACCCCCGGGAGTCGAATGGTCACGTGACCGATGACGCCTCGCGACCCCAAAAGGTCAAACTCGTGACCCCATTATCTTTGAGGCGCCATATTTCCATAGCGGTGCAAGATAGACGCAAGGTGACGATGGACTTTTTATAGTAAAGCGCTGGTGACGAATCGAATGGTCTCGTAACTGACAATGTTTATCGTTTAGTTAAAATAATACAGAAGGATTAAAGGATCATTGCTGTTGTACAATTTGGAATAAAACTGTTTGATTTTTTTTCTACCGATCTAAACAGCTCACTAATTATATTTATACGGACATATACTGTGAACTGTCAAAATGCATTGTACAGACTCCGTGTTCATATGAACATTATATCTTGTTTGTGCAATAAAGCCAGTGGTTGGTTGCAGCGACTGGCTGTTTGACGGGGGTGAGATGGGGCATGGTTGTGGTCTACTACATCAGAAACTGTCAATGGTGTTCGCTGGAGCGCCAGCTACACGAAGACTCTGTACACCTCTCATTGACTTGAGTCACGTTGGATCACTGCACTTCCGGTTTTCATTCGGTAATTTTGTTATCGTCTGGAGTATGCAGAGAAACACAGTCAGACAGAGAGACAGACTGACTGCGTGCTTGACAAATCATTCTGTTACAAACAGTGGCGTATTTAGGGGGGGCATGGTGCGATGCCCCCCCTTTGGCCCGACCATGAAAATTTTTTACAGGCAACTTTATATGAAAAGGTGCGTTTTTTGCCATTGTTCAGCAAGAATTGCAAAATTCAACAATGTTTGATGGTCTTTTGTGTTTCCAAATTTCAGAAAAATAGGCGAATTTGCGGTTTCCATTAAACATTCAGAAGCAAAAAGTTTTTCAGCTTCAGGGGGGCTTTGCCCCGCTGACCCCCCGACCAGGGGTTCTGCCCCTGGACCCCGCTGGGGGCTCCGCCCCCAGACCCCCGTTATAGACTCGCGCTCCGCGTGCTCGCCATGACCCCCCGTTTGCCAAATCCTAAATACGCCACTGGTTACAAACAATAAACACTTTTAGTTTCGTTTTACTCTTTCAGGACAGTCCGGTTTAGTTCATTTCAGTTCAGTTCAGTTACGCCGCTCAGTATACACGCTTTTATTATGAAGACAATCCACGCGTAATACTGCATATACGCCGTTTGCACGATCGCGCAAACGTCGAGCAGACATCGAGCAAGCATCGAGCAAACATCAAGCTGGCTCGTCCAGCTCACATATAGCAGCTCGTCGAGCCAGCTTGATCGTGTAAACGGGGTATTATGCAACATTGCTGCTGTTGCTGATGTGCCAGGTGACCGAAAATGTTCGCTGCCGACGTCACTGACCGCTGACAGAACGCAAGTGTTTGTTTACAGCGAGGACGCCGCCGGGCATTCAGTCATCCTGATGTCACTCAGGCAAACCGCATACTTGGTATACTGTTCAATTAGCTCTAATTACATTCAAATACACAAAAAAACTGTTTGTAATGTCACTACTTTAAACGCAGTTTGTATTGTTTAAACGTGGGCTATATATCAGATATAGCCTAAAGCGTGAAAATGAATAATGCTTTTTGCGTCACTTGGCTGTCAGTCAGTTAGTTAAGCTTAAGTGTAATTGTTTTGTAAATTTTTGTTCTTTCATTCCTTTAGATTACTTTAGCGATAAAAAGGGCAGCTTGCTGCAAAGAGGCCAACATTTCTAAAATGTATACTTTCGTCAGAGTCGGGCTAAAGTTCAATAATTCTGAAAATACCATGCAGCTTTAGCACAAGTCAAAAGTAATGACAACACAAAGCACTCAAAGAGCACAAATCTCTGTTGGTTGTTTCTATTTTGGAATTGGAATATGTGATTTGGATTTCTACTAAATTGTCTGTCTTGAGCCACGTTTTTTTTCAAAAATGCACTGACATTTTGTCCATAAATTGTTAAGTAATTTCTGCAGAAAAACCGACTAACAGACAAAGGAAAATACGTAACCTTTTCCATTCGGCGTAGTTATCAGTGCCGTGTAGGTTTAGACCCACTCTTTCAATCATCAGTGTTTTGTTGCTTTTGGTTAATGACGATTTGTGGGTTACTTTAAAATTTCTCACTTATACACTGTACGGCAATTTCTCGAAGCCCGCTGCATAACGGAGCTATGGCATATCTAGAAACCCGTACATGCCTTACCTATCTTTTCATGGGAAAGCCATCGCAGAGCTACGGAGCGTCATTTGCCATAATGGGACAATAAGTTTATCTTCTGAAACCAGACACATAGACCTATAAACGCTGGCCTTAACGCCATCCAGACAGGCTAGTACTCGATTTACCGACCCAGAAAGGATGGCCAGGCTGAGTTGACTTTGGTGGTTGAGATGGTTTACCTGTCCGCAGACAGTCACTAATTCAAGTAGTAATCACTTGATAGCGACCCAACGTCTCGATCGTAAGCTTAAGTCCAGCGTTCTAACCGTACGGCACCAAGCCACCATTAAACCGAAACCGAAACCGAAACCAAAACTAGTGCTGTGGTTCTGTGCGAAGGAACCTAGATATGTCGTGGTGCCAGTAGTGCCCAGCGCTAGACACGCCGACACGAGACTGTGTCTTGCTCAGAAGACACACGGTGGCCCCGACTCTGATGTCTGGGCTATCGACAGTCTACGTCTGATGCAGGTCAAACCAACCGTCCCTATCTACTATGTACAGTTCAGCCTGCATCTTATGTGTGGCCTCAACGCCAGGAGAGGCGGCAATAACAGGTGCTTACGTAAGCTTACTACTTTGGGTCGATCGTTCCATGCACGGGTTAAGGTAATTTTCCGAGTTAACCTCGTTTCTCGTGTTTAAGCACGAGGTTAACTCGGGAAATTACCCCGGTTTACACGTGAATGAGTGAGTGAGTAGTTTTTGAACATCTTTATTCACCACAACAGATGGTAGCAATTACAACGTATTTTAACGGCGCATCAGCACAAAAAGGCCATTCGGTGCCATAAGTGGTTAAAACAGTTAAAAGCAATTAATATGCACTAAAAGCAAGGTTAAAACATGCTATAAGATCAAAGCATGCACGTGGCGCGTTGTTTAGCGCTAAAATGTGGCGTGCAACAATGTGCACGAGGTTAACCCGACAGTTAAAGTTAGCTTCTGGTTAGAAAACAATGTGAGTTAATCTAGGCGTGGAACAATGGACCTTAATTGTGTGAAAAATGTGACTAATCTTTATCGACGATATTAAAGGTGCGTTCAGAACGACGTAAATGAAGTAGACTAACACGGTTTAGTTTTTGACGAACTGACCAATGGGCAACCAGGGCGAATCCACAGGTCATTGGTCGCTCGTCCGTCCGTCCCTCCGTCACGTACTGCTCTTAGCTGGAGAACTAAAATGCAAAAAATCAAAATTGGTGATTTTCAGGCGGACTGCCACACAATATATCTGCACTGTTTTTTAAATTTGGAGACAGTCTGGTACAGGGTGGTCAAAAAAACTAATTTTCCCAGTTTCATAACTTTGTAATCATTTGACATAATTACAAAGTTATGTCAAATGTTTACTAGCGATTTTCACATTTTATCAGGGGCATGCACGTCTGTAGCAGAGCGACCGAATCACACGTCATTATACTATACTTTTAATGGGCAATTAGCTTTTCCAAAGTCGGCAGTGGTGTCACGTCACAAGGTAGTGTACCGACGTGTTTAAGGTGTGGCGGGATTTATTTCTCAGTGATTGTGATTTTGACAGTGTGGTGTTGGAGTATTCGACAGACCACGGACAGAACTGGTTTGCGTTGTACGAGCCGTGTCTTCACAACGGCTGTACAAATTTCAACACTCTCTCGTCGCTTTATACTGACAGAAACTATTTCAGCAGGTATAAACATTGCAATATTTTATACAGGCCATCTACCCCTCTCGCCGTTGAGCCCCTGGAACAAATGTATTCTCCATCTATTTCTTTTTTGTCTTTTTTGCTTTTGTTTTTTATATCCATCCTCTCGATTTTTTTGCTGGGTCCATTTTCCTAAGTCTGGCAAGACAGACTGAGAGCTAGCTGTAAACTCAGTCGTCTGTCGTCAATTTGGAGACATTTTTGGCCCGAAGAACGCATTTGAAAGAAAGCCAGAGCAAATACTGATATAATTTGGATCGTGAATTATACCAACTTTCTTCAAAACGATTGGAAAACTTTCCCCTTAGGCCTGTTTTTATTATGGAACATTTTGCTCCCACGTTGCAACTGACTGCATGCAATTAACTTGGAAGATTGGTCATTCTGCAGTTCAGCGCAGAACCGCATAAAGTCGGATAAATTATCATCGTCATCATCATCACGATTATGCAAAAATTACTGCAGTGCAACAGGAAAAAATGTTAATGTGTTGCCACAATCAGTGATAGGCTTCTCAAAATAAATTTTTTTTCTGTCTTGCGTCTTCTCTTCTGTTTAATTTCTTTTGTCTGTATGTTGCTTTAACTTTTGTCCTCTGCCAGTATAGTGTGCTGTTACGTTGGTTCCCTGTAAAAAAACTGGACCAACAAAATCTGGACTGTCAAAACCTGGACCGTCAAAACTAGCCCACTACACGAACTCCAAATCTAACCCTTACCCTTATCCTTACCCTAACCCTATTCCTATTACTAATCCATAAATTTTAACCCTAACCTTATACCAATCCCTAGCCCTATCCCAAACCTAACCCTAGCGTTATACTTAAACTTATTTACTAAACCTAAGCATATATCACTGTGTCTAGGTTTTGTCGTTCCCGGTTTTGTCAGGACACAGTTATGTCTAAGCAAAAACGCCGCAGACGATGACTGATTAAGACGCTGATGATAATTATAATGATATGTCGTGTTGTCAAGATGGCGTCGCGTAACTCTGCCTGTACCCACTGCTGCACTGAGTCCTTCAACCCGCTTCCGCTGGCGTCAGCTGCAGCCGAGATTCAGCAGCTGGGCCGTCGACAACGGTCAGTAAACGCGCGTACTACACAGAGACCTAACTGAACTGAACTGAACTGACATGGTTTAGTTCTTGAAGAACCGACCAATGGGCAATCAGGGCGCGCCCATTGGTCATTGGTTGACGCGTGCTTGAGCCACTACGCGGACTGTTTAAAGCAAACGAAATGGTAACTAGAAGGCGCTCGTAACCGTTAGACGGTGCCTACTGTAAAGCATTACTGCTTGCCCGTTGGTTATTTCGTCACAAAAACTACACCAAGTTAGTTCATTTTAGTTCAGTTACGTCGTTCTTTGCGCCGTTACTCCACCAATTTACCAGCAGAATGATGTAGGCTAAACTCGCAACAGCCGGGTCGTCGCCACGGAGTGGGCTGGGCCGTGGACATGACCACTCCACTTTTGCCAGAGCTGTGTTTGAGATTGAGGAGTTCTTATTCGTGAAGGGAAAGAGGGGTAGGCCAGGTTTGGAGTGTGCAGCTTCCGGGGGGTCCGCTCCCCTAACCCCCTGACTAGTGGCTTTGCTCCTGGAGCCCACTTGTCACCCCACACCTTCGTGACTTACTAAACGCCATTTTTACAAAATAACACAGATATCTGTGATTTCTCTGAGTTTTTAAATTATTTAAAAACAGGCAAATTTGCAGCTTTCATTGATCGTCCAAAAGCTAAAAGTGTTTCAGCTTCAGGGGTGGGGACATCGTTCCCCTGACTCCCCGACCAGGGACTCTATTCATGCACCCCGCTACGTGTTTTTGATGGACACAATTACTGAATACTGTCCACATTTTCCCACACAAAAAATGTATTGCCCCCTGTGCTCTGGTCTTTGTCCCAGCCCCGGCGCTAGGCAGAAATAGCTCGGAGGAACGAGTGTCGTAGGCGCCAAGGGGAATATTTAGAACTGCACAAGGACCGAGCTGCGAAAGGCCGAAAATCGAGGCGCAAGATTGAGAGTGAAGGCGAGGATCTTATGAGGGCCAGCAAGCCCTCTACCCGCCAGCTGGAGACAGGGATGTATTCCGGATTTTAAGTCAGAGGTGGCGTAAAAGTAAGCGGACCTGGGGACAGAAGTCTCCCCACTGGTGTTTATAGTTTAGGGGCAAAACCCCAATAGGGATACTGAGACGAGGGTCCCCAGAAGGTAATTTTTTACGTATGTAAAAGCAAGGTTTTTACGCGCGAAAGCAGCTATTGCTTTCAGCGCGTCTTAGCCATCGCAATTCTGTCCGTCCGTCCGTCTGTCCGTCTGTCTGTCCATCACACGGGTGGATCAGGCAAAAACGGTCCAAGCTAGGATCACCAAATCTTCAAAAGGCTGCCTGAAAGACTCTAGTTTCAGGAACCGTAAAACTTTTTCTTAAATTCGAATGGGGTCACCCCGAAAGAGGGCGCTAAATGAGAGGGGGTGGGCAAAATTTGCGATTTTTGGCCATTAAGTCGCTGTATCTCAGTAACGGTGCAAGATAGGGCCTAGGTTACTATTAATCACTAATAGGAAGTCGAAACTGGCTCTCGATTGGCGCCCAATTCAATGACCTTCAATGACCTTGAACGCCGAAATAGGGTGCTTTATGGATTTTTTTGGCGATTTCGGGCTGCGAGACACATTGCAAGAGCGAATTGCGCCGAAACCAATTAAGATAGACATGGACAAGCTGCGTATGAAATTTTCAGCATTGAACGTAGATTTCGACGGTCCAAGTCACGGTTTTCTAGGTTCATGGAAACCTGCGCACGAGGGCATCAAAGAGCGGTACCCCCGTAAAAGTCGCAACGAAATGGCTGGATATAGACTGACAGTTTGCGAACAGGAACTGCTATAGGCTTTTCCGCGTCCCGTGAGCATTAGCTCAAATTTCTTGTTAACATAGTAATCGGCGACACATCTCAACTAGTATATGGCATGGCTACAGGTGGACTTTTTCTTAAACCCAAACTGATTGTCGCTTGACATGAAGAACTTCTGGTTACGCTCCAAGATACAATGTTCAAATACTTTTGAAATAACCTGGCTAATGGATATTCCACGAAAGTCTTCAACAGTTATTGACTTAGAGTAGACATTTAAATTATTTTTTAGAATTGGAACGGTGAATGATTGCCTAAAATCCGTAGGTACAGATCCAACAAGCAGCATAAGGTTAAAGAGTTTGGCTAATATATATGGTAGACTACACTGCAATAACGCAAGTGTTCTACAGTTAGTCCATCCAGGCCTGCAGCTTTACCGAGCTTCATTCTGTAAATGACAGATTCAACAAGTTCTGCATCAAAGCGAAATGAATCATCAACAGGAACTCCGAGGTAGGCAGATCTTCTGTGCACATAATCGGCCTTCAACTCAGCAGCGCGGTTTGCTGTTGTGTGACTACAAACGTTAGTAAAATATGTTGCAAAATTCTCAGCAATTACATTCTTGTCACTAATACCATTAACAGTATTTGCTAAAGGTTTCTTATCACCTAATTTACTGTTCCAGCATTTCCAAAAATTAGTTGTTTTTGTTTTTTTTAAGCAGAGCTTCATGCAAGTCGTCAGTGTAAGCATAGCTTTCCTTCTGCTGCTTAGCTCTTATAGCTCGCCTATAAGTTGACTTGTCCTTACGATATTTGTCAAACAATAGGCCAGACCCCGGTCTACCTACCCCCTTTCAGGTATTACATGAAGATATAGATTGGTCTTTCAAGGCATCTAACTCTTGGTCCCACCAAAACTTGAGAAAGTGTTTCTTTTGCAAAGGAATAGTATTCTCTGAGCAAAAAGACAAAACTTCCACTAACCAACGATATACGCCTTCTATTAACTTAGCATTAACATTCTCATTATTTTCTAGAAAAGAAAGTTCCTGCAAAATAAAAGGCAAATAACACCCAGTTGCATTTCTGTACAGCGTCAAGTCGGCATGATCCCAGCGCAGACTATAAACAGGCATGCTATCGCTATCGACCAAATTAACCGCGTAGCAACTGTCAATATTACACGCAGATTTTACAGACAACGGCAAATGTTTCGACAGATGCACAAAGTTGTCCAAAACCTCAAACTCAGACTATTTCAGTGTTTGTGATTAAAAATAATCTATGGTGCTTTCGTGACCCAATGACTCATTAAAATACGTACATGGTTGGTGTATTTTTATTGCACGCTTAGTTAGTGAAATTCTTTCCATAGTAAAGTTTGTTATGTTTATTTTATGGTCACAATACGGTCTTGTCCGCCAGTCTCTCTGTTCCGAACTGGCTCTTAACTAGAAAATGAAACAAACGCAGAAAACCAACAGAATTAATGTGAACGTCTCCTTCGTGAAAAGTACCCGGTGTGGCAATTTTTAGTTTAATAGGTCAAAGCCTCAAACGTCAGCGTTACGGTCACGCAGCCGTGAGTAGGCGTCCGCGCAATATGTCAGCACTGGACTGGCATATTTTTCTGGTTTCTTTCTTTCCAGTCTTCGTCGTTAAACAAAACAATATCATGTGTGTGCTGCGAACATCTCGGATGGAGTAGGTAGGGTTTACGAGTAGGCGACTGGCGAGCTCTGGCTTTGACACGTATTCGGGACTGCTAATAGCCTCAGTCTGAAATTTTGCCGAAATGTGCGTCAGCGGAGACTAGGATAAGCTAAATGATGTGTAGGCCTATTGATTCTGCATGGCGGCGCTTGTGTCCATCCATAGCACACGTCAGAGAATATAACGGAGAATATGATGGAACGCTGCGAATCACGTCAGCTGTGAGTTATGGCAGAAGAGGGCGTGTAAAAATGATGAGGGCAGCGACAATCACGCTCGTAACGAACGCACTGTGTCATTATTCATTAAGACAGACTCTGTCTGCGTAGGCCTATAAGCATAGCTATCGTGGCAGTAATGTAAGTAACGAAAATTGCGCAGATACACGGTTATCTTCATTAGCCTAATCATGCACGCCCGCAGGCATGCACCAGCAAGAAGATGAAGGCAAAAATAGTAGGTTACGGTAGCCGTGTCACAAGTAAACGCCATCGAAATATAATTTCTGTTCTAATTTACCACATAACATGCAACACGTGCTAGACGTCTACAGCAAAAACAAGGGTAAAATTTGAATTTTTGGAGACTACGACCCTTTTCTCTTTCTCTTTTTATTTGTTCTAGTTTTTTTAAAATTTATTTTCTGTCTGTAAGCTATAGAATTTCGCGAGTGGTGTAAGCTGTTCAGTGGGCCCAGGGAAGCGCTGCCGCTTATTAAAAGCTCAATCAGTTAGACGTCTTTTATCAGCTGCATATTGACAAACAACATGTTTTGTCATTAGCGATTTCTCGTGTTAATTAATGCTTAGTTCTCTGTCATATAAGAAGTCGTATCTAGTTATGCTTTACTGGCCAGATATTTCGGTGCATTTCTGGATAAGAATATTGAAAGGACGGCAAACGTTGTTGGCTCACTGTCGAATCAGTAACATAATTGCACATCAACGCAAAAGTAAATTGCCTCAAACACACCGACTAACAATTTGACGAAATTACATCAAAAATATAATTATTTAGAAAATTTTCCGCCTTTCTCAGTTTTGTCGCTCTTGACAGGTGTAAGTTCGCCTTAGTAGACCTATGAATAATGTCATCAGTTCTTGTCACGTTAGCATAGTCGCAGTGAAAAAAACTCGTTTACGATTCCTTAATTATACGATATATAATATAATATAATATGATTATGTACTCGACAACCGGTATTAACTGAGTGCCAGTTCATCTAGCACGCAGAGATAAGAGTATAGCCTACTAAACGCAACAGTGAAATCAGATCAATGAGGTACGACACAGAAAGTCAAAAATGTTTTTAAAAACAGTCCTGTCATGACAAAAATGGGAAGTTTGTCTCCAAAACTGGAGCCCTGGTACATTTTTAAATATCTTTAAAAATCCTGGTTTAATAACGGCAAAAATCGTCACATAATCAGAACAGCACTTGTTAAAAGTTGTAATTTTATTTTAAAAATATTAAGAACAAGATAATGTTCATACGAACACAGAGTCTGTCCAATGTCCGTCTACATGTCCGTATAAATATAATTACTGGGTTGTTTAAACTGGTAAAAAAATCAAAAAAGTTTAATTTTAAATTGTACAGCAGCAATGTTACTGTCATCCTTTGCTATTATTAAGCCTACAACTAAACAATAAATATTGTCAGTCACGTGACCATTCGATTCGTCGCCAGGGCTTTACTATAAACGGTCCATTGTCACCATGCGTCTATCTCGCACCGTTGTGGAGATATGGCGCCTCAAATGTTAAACGCACGAACGTGGACAGGGAAAGAAAGAAGGCAAAAGGAAAAAAGAAAATGAAAGAGAAAAAAGGGAAAGGGGAAGGAGAAGGAGAAGAGAAGTCAAAAAAGAGAAACAAAAAGGGAAATGAAAAGAGGAAAGAAAGAGAGGAAAAGAAAAGGGGTAAGGTAAAGGAAAAGAAAAACGGAAAAAAGGAAGAAAAGAGGGAAGAGAAAAGAGAAAAGAAAGGAAGAAAAAAAGAAAGAAAAAGAGAACAAAGGGGTAAGGATAAGGAAAGGAGAAGAGAAAGGGAAAGGAAAAGAAAAGTGGAAAGGGGAGGTAAAGGGAAGGGGAAGCGCAAGGGAAAAAAAGAAGGAAAGGAAGAAAGAAAAAGGGTAAGGGAAAAGGCTAGGGAAAAGGAACGGGAAGGAAAAAGAGAAAGAAAAGGGAAAGTGACGGAAAAGGAAAAAAGAAAGGGGGAAGAAAATGGGGAAGGAAAAAGAAAAAAGAAGGAAAGAGAAAGGAAAAAGGGGAAAAAGGAAAAAGAAAGGGAAAGGGAAAGAGAATGTGGAAGAAAGATAGCTTAAGAAAAGTTGGATGGACTGACGGACTGACGGACGGACGCACGCACGCACGCACTTACGCACGGACGGACGGACGCTCAGGTGATTTTATACTCAGTCAAATGCTATTGCATTGCATTGCATTGGAGAGACAATAAAGTACCAGCTTAGATTTTTTGTGCCACCCACAGTAGAGGTGTCTGCATTACAATACTCCAACGAATTAACCAAGTCAGTGACAAAATTTTTGTCGTTAAACATTATAACGTTATACAAACCATTCATCAGCGACGTCGCAGTCAAGTTAAAATTGTAATAAATTTTCTACCTGGTGTCTCTTTGTTTGGACACATGCAAGAAGTGTATCAGTGGTCCAGTTTTTGAGACACGGTGTACTAATTAGTTTAGTTGTCAATAATCCAGACCAAGCACGCAGTGCATGTCGTAATCGTGATACAATAAGGGCCTGAGAAACTTGATCAAGTTGAGCGATAGATAAATTGTGAGAGCGCACCAATTTAAGTAAATGCAGTCTGATTACATTGGCTTACAAAACAAAATTAACATGTACGTCTATCTTGAAATTGATCAGAGCTGCAACTGTGCGCAACAACTTACTTAAATTGTTGTTTGTTTTAATTTTTCAGTTTTTCGACAGTTTTTTTGCCTTTTTGTTTAGTCCCGATTTATTATTGTAAAAATATCGTTTAATTTTAATTTAAAAGACAAAGCATTTTTCTTCATGTTCACAAAACATTCAAATGAATTTCTAGCCGTAATCAGCAAAGAAGCAAAGTAGAAAATTATGACAGCCGTTTTATTCTGTATTTCGATACGCTCTGTGTACTTTCGTACGACTTTTAATTTTCATTGCATGTTTTTACTCAGTTCTGAAACTTAATTGGTTTAACCTAGAACTGTTCTAAAAATTATTTTACTTTTACTTGATCAGTTTTAGTTTCAGTTTTCATGTTTGAAAGACTAATTATCTTAAGGCATATTTTTCGTTCGCATTTACTAGAATGACAGTGCTAGACAAGTACTTGAAGTATAGTCGTCTGCGTGACGATGTACTATGAAGATGATGTTGTGCATGTTTGTGCGTGTCTGTATTCTCAGGTAATGTTTCTCGGGCTGAAACATTAAGCGTTTCGCAGCACAATTTCCGTATCTTCAAAAATTGTTTCAATATTTGCGCGCTCTTAAGAGAAACAGAAGACCGACGACTACAAACCTCGACATCACTGCTTTTAAATTAACTTACACGCAGTAGTAGTGTTCGTTGTAGTTCAAACCTCCCGTTCTTCAGCGATTTAGATAGACTTTAGACTCTATTTTATTTCACTGCGACAGACGACTATCAGATCTTACAATAGTAGCATTACTGTTTGGTGAGAGCAAAATAACGTTTTAGTATAATATGCTAGATGTTTTATTGGAAACACGAAGTAAAAAATTTATTTGCGCTGACAGACATGAATTTATCTAAATTACGTTTGCGTTCTGCAGCAATTAGCCTATACAGGGTAGTCCATAAAAACGTGCCATCATACTTCTGCCCATATCTTTGCCAAATATTAATCGATTTTCAAAATTATTTTACAGGAACACTGCTGATGAACAATTTGCGGTAAAACAATTTATTACAAATTTTACCACACACAAAATGCGTCGCTTCATAAATTTCACCAATGCAAGCATAGCGACAACAAACTGAGTGCATTAGCTAAAGAAAATCTGATAGTGGTGTAGCTAATAAAACTAAGCCAGCAAAATTAGCCACAAATGCATCGTTTAATAGCTGGTGTCATTAATGTCATTTTTTCATGGCGATTTTACCTTGGACTTAAGGGACGCCTGTTAAAGAACTGACTGAAGCACACTGTTATTCAAGACTGCTGCTGAATAGATGTTATTTTCGTTTTGGTTTAGTGACGAAATGCTGGTCGATAATGGAGTTCATATTGATAAAAGATAACTTGATTCTCTTACCGCAGTTGATATCTGTCATATGCAAGGTCTCTTGTAGTTTATATCTCAACAGGAGTATGGCTGAGTGCTCGCAAAACGTTAACGCCTGGTGGGAACTTTAATAACTGTTTTGTCGTAAATTGTTCGCAGATTGTGCCACAAAAAATTATTAAAATCGGCTAATTTGTGGTGAAGATACTGGTGGCAAATTTTCATGGACCACGATGTATGTGACAGCGTCAGCGTGTGGTGCTGATGAAAGATAATAGATTAGATTAATTTTCCAAGTAGTGGCATCGTACTGCTACCGATGTTGTAGACTTATAGCAGCTTATTCAGCAGCGAATGCAGCAGCTGCAGCAACCTGTATAGCCACGTCGGTTAATACAGTATAAAGCAGGCTGCTGCTGAGGCTGATGACCGAGGCGACTTCCAGCGGTGATGGAGAACTCATCGTTGTCGAGTGACGTCACGAACGACGTCACCACATCTCCGTCGCTGTCTGATGACCTGACGTCATATCTAGCCAACATCCGTGACCTTGCACTCAAGGTCATGACTTTGCTCTCAAGGTCATCTACATCATCATCGGAACAGTCGGTGTCCTTGACAATTTGTTCGTTTTGATCGTCTTCATATTCTTTATCAAGATTACTGACAAGGTAAATCGTATAAAGCTACCGTTAAAGTAATTTACAAATAAACGGACAAAAAAAATTATTAGTCCGCCCGGAAACAATAATTTTCGGAGTGGACTTATGTTTTGCTGGCATTTATTTTAAATTTTTTTTCGCCACAAAATCTGTGAGCTCCGTCGGCCGATCGGCGCGAAATTTTGACACACGCGTGTTCGATTTTGTAGTCCGGGTCCAAAATTTTGGAAAACCTCTTCAAAAAAATTTTAGAAACCAAAAACATGCAAAGTTTGGCGCGATTTTGCACGACTTCAAAAAAATATCTCCGGAACAAATGAAGATATTAAAAATCAGACAAGTAGGCCTACATGATTTACTGCTATTTCTTAAGCGTTTGGTAAAAAATGTCCGGTGAACTTTGGTCTACTAACTACGGAGATCTCAATGTGTAATTATACCTATCGCAATCAACTTTTTCAGAAGATTATATTTTGGCCTCTAAGAGGTGCTGCACCCCCAAACTTTTACACGCGCTAGAAAATGACCGTTTTACCAGCGCACACTACACCGGAAACGGGGTCCCCCAACAATTTTTTACAATGGTAGGCCAAAAATGGCAAAAAAATTAACCAATGTGCGCTTATATGCGTGGTGGCTTGGTGGCTCAGCAGTTAGGGCGTTAGATACGAGATCGAAAGGTCCACGGTTCAATTCCCAGCCACTACTGGGTAACAACTCTGGGCAAGTTGTTCACGCCTACCTGCCTGTGTAGATGCAAGTGGTCTAGTGGATAGGTGTATAGGTGTCGACTCGTAACTTTCAGGTTGCGATTCGATTTTCACTGCCGGTCATTTGCAATCAACCTTGAGCAAATTGTTAAGCTACTGTGTGTTTAGGCCAACTCAGCCTTCTATCTTTCTTGAGATGGGAAATAAGTAGTAGCTTACGGGCCACGGGGTGAAACTTAGTGTGGCCGGTTAGGGCTGTGGTATGTCTGCTAGCTGCAAACCGCGGGTCCAATTGTTTCGTTAACGCGAGCAATGGATGGCCGCATGGTGCGCTGCGGTATTATTAGCTCATGCCAATCAGCTGCCACTTCCGAGATTGTCAAAGCGCTTCTGGCCACGAGTTCGTCTCATGTAAGAAGCAAGTACTGGACTTTACCTTTGACCTTACCTTTATAACCTTAAGGGTAGTGGGAGTAGCCTCACAAAACTTTGCCACATGAAGTGGCCCAAGGTCGGGGTAATAACGCGTGTACGAGTTTTTGTCGGGAGGGGCACTGTCCCTTTAAAATTTGAAAGGCAAAAAAGCGTCCAAAATTTGATGCGATTTAAAACAACTTTCGAGTTCGACTAAAAATATCTCTGGAACAGATTGATATATCGGCAAGCGGTAAACGGCGTTATCAACTACAATTCCTCAGAGGTTAAGCAAAAAAATTGGTTTACTAACAAAAAAGTTATAGGCGCAGATGTTGACCCACTCCAAGTCGACAATGCGAGTTTTGCGTATACTAAGGCATTTGAGTAAGTAAGTAGTAAGTAGTCTGCATTTGTAACGCGCCATATGTCAAAACAGAAGTTCGAATCGTAGGCGCGGAAGTTCGAATCGTAGGCCACGTGACTGCTACCGGAGGAATTGCAACCCTTCAAATTTTTTCCCAATCAGACATACGATGCCGGGCAGACTCACGTTAGGCTTTGCCCCAAATTTCTAGTTTTTAGTTGAGACATCTTAATATACATGTTACATTCTCGTAGATCAAGCTGCTACGGTTTCGCGAAACTTGATCTTTACCTACTGCAGTATACATCAAAGCTGCAATTGTTCAGTGGACTACAAGCGTACTTTCTATGAAAGAATTATTACGTTGAAATGTTTTTCTTCGTGCTTCGATTACGTGATACATTTTCAAAGTCTTGTGTGCAGTTAAGACATACGCCAATTTTGAGGTAGGCTACATTGCAATTAAGTTTTACGGAAGTATAGATTGTACTCGGTTTTGTCTTACATGCTTCTTTAATAGCTTCCACACTACAGTCTACAACCACTGGGAATTTCAACGCGCATTTTTACGCGCGACAGCACGCAGTGCTAAGCGCGTCTTAGCCATCGTCGAGGCGTCCGTCCGTCTGTCCGTCTGTCTGTCTGTCCGTCCGTCCGTCCGTCCGTCACACTGCAGTATTGTGTCAAATCGACACAAACTAGGATCACGAAATTTTTACTGTGGACTCTAGTTTATCTTGACAAAATTTCGTGCCCGTGGGTGAGGGGGTTTCCCTCGAACAAAGGCGTCAAAGAGGGGTACCCCCTCTAAAAAAGACGTTATTTTGCTGCTGTTGGCTTTTATAGTGTGAAAACGGTTGCAGATAGGTACAGACTTGCTGCATATCATAACAAGCACTGGTGATGGGCTTTTTAGATTTGTCAACATCGATGACCTTAACGAC
>Ga0056128_1004635_pt1 | contig 17212 bp, 12 predicted proteins | sample WorMetLIZISLAND2_FD_71113 | JGI IMG/M metagenome (GOLD analysis project Ga0056128, IMG submission 71113) | Marine gutless worms symbiont microbial communities from Max Planck institute for Marine Microbiology, Germany - Olavius geniculatus... ... | reverse complement strand
CAATGGATGGCCGCATAGTGCGCTGCGGTATCATTTCATTAGCTCATGCCAATCAGCTGCCACTTCCAAGATTGTAAAGCGCTTCTGGTCTTGAAGAAGCATGTAAGAAGCGCTATAGCAAGTACGTGGACTTTACCTTTTAACAGTGTTAGATTCTTCGGTCAGTCTTTTGAGCATTCTTTTTTATCGTGTTTTCCAATACATTATCTTGAGGAGCATGTAGAAAGCAGAGCAAGCTTGGGAATTTTTCTCAGTTTTCCTGGAAAGCGGCCATTGAATATGTGCCAGTGAGAATGTGCGTTCATCTCTCGATTATGTTAATAATCTTCCTTTTTTGCTGTGTTCAGTAATTGGTCACTAGTCCGAAGGGGCACTGGCTTCGGAATTGGTCAGGTTTTGGTCTGCGATAGCCAGGAGCTGCCATACTAAAGGCCGCTACACCGTGTCTGGTAAAAAAAGATCCCGGACATTTTCGATTGTAACTTAAAGAAGGATTATCAGATTTCAATAATTTTGACATCAATATTTCTGACACAATAGGTGATCAAATGGCTGTCCAATGTTTCACCAAACCCATTGTTTGTTTCTGCACTACATGGGGAAACAAAATCAGCAAAATATTACATTTTTATTCTATTTCGTCTGTTCAGGTTTTTCCCAGGTAGTGCAGAAACAGACATTTGATGAGCTGGGAACTAGAACAGTGGTTTAAGGGCAAGTAGTTTCAAAAATGTTTGCACTTAAAATTATTAAAATCTATCGATTGATAAAGTTGTTGATGCTTTACGACGTATTTTCGTTCATCTTGACTCATATTTCGTTGGTTCTGTTTTCCCCAGGTAGTGCAGAAACAGACATTGGGTGAGGTGGAGTATTGAACAGCCATTTGATGGCCAGCTGTGCCAGAAACGTTAGTACCAAGAGTTATTAAAATTGGATATCCTTTCTTCAAGTGACAATCGATAATGTTTGGGATGTTTCCGGACACGGTGTATAGACAAGGACTGCCAAAGCCAAAGATGCAGTCTAACCCTGATGCTATCAGTAACTTATCCCTGATTTTTGTGCTGTTCATACTGGTGCTCTTTCAGGCTAGTGAAGTGTCCCCACTATGTTTTAGACGTTCCAGAAATCTTGGAGCGGCCTACAGACCTAGAAGTGCAGGAGGGAGATGCGTTTCGTCTGAGGTGTACAGTGTCTGATGCTGTACGTCCGTTGACCACAGTCTGGTGGCTGCACAACGCTCGGCCTGTTAGTTTGAACAGATTCATCCACGTCTCAGGTGAGCACACTGTGCTTAATGGTAATAATGTTAACAGGAGCAATGATTTCTGATGTGCCGTAACATGGTGTACAGCGTGGGCCAAAAAAACGTGCCACTTTACTTTTGTCCATATCTTCACCAGTTATTGACCGATTTTCAAAATTCTTTCACCGGCACACTCTGCAGACAATTTGCGATAATGTGATTATTATAGATTTCACCACACCATAAATGCGTCTCTACACTACCTTGTGAAATATCAATGAAATATGCATACGTAACAATTATAACAAACATTTTGGTAGAATTGAAAAAAAACACTTCAGACCAACATTGCAAGACCATTCACTGCAATGTTGGTCTGAACACGGTCTAGTGTCATACGAATCATTCATCGCAATGTTGGTCTGAAGCGATTTTTTCATTTACCTTAATTTTTGTTATTATTGTTAGTTTTTGCTTACGTTTATATTTCACATGGCAGTGTAGAAACGCATTTACTGTGTGGTGGGAACGTGGGACGGCTTAAAATTTTCATGGCTGGGTCCCGGCTTAGCCGCGATTTTCATGGTGGCGGCAGTGGCTTAGCAAAATCACGGCTCAGCGGTGGTGGCTAAGTCGGTGGTTTAGGGGGTCTATTTTGCATACAGTACTCAAGTATCAGTATGCATGTTAACACTGCCTGCATGGGAGTGGCTATTGAACTTAATGTCATTTCTTTGTAGTGTGGTAATTATGCATTTGTGCATTTCGAGCTTGAAAATTACATTGGTGGTGGTGACATTTTGGCATATTTCTTATGCAGTGCCTATTGCTTGCTGCTTCTGGCTGATGGGGATTCGATCAAATCCATCAAACCCTCTTTGTTATTAATATTGTAACATAAATATTATTGTTATAGTCAATACGGCTGTAATGTCTGCTGTTCGCCTGTGCATAGGTAGGGGTCTGTTGGTGAGGCAGGCCGGTCGTGCTGCGGCCGGGGTCTATCAGTGTTTTGTCAGCAATGCTGCCGGCACAGATTCTGCGGCTGCCACGGTGCTTGTTTCCACTGACCAGCTGGCTTCAGACTCCGTCTCTGCCTCTGCGAGAGAGCAGCAGCAGCATTCACCGCCTCATGGACACGACAGACAGCCACAGTCTGACGTACAGAACATTGCCCCGGATAGTACGTATTTGCATGCTGTATTTGTTGCATGTTCGTTGATTTATTGAGCGCTTTGTTACAGCTAAATGGCATTGATTTTACACACTAGTTAGGTTGACTGCTTAACAGGAGTCAGTCAGCTTAACAAAGCTTGGTCTATAGTATGTACCCGCCCACATAACTGAGCTGTGTTTGCAGTTACCACTGGCTCAGTGCCTTGTAAATGCAGATGGGTCACCTGGCTGTGAGAGGATGCTGTTGACCATGAGTGTCTTACTTTTTCTTTAGCTTTAAAGACGTTTGACAGAATGAGGTGCCATTTTTGGCTCCAAGTAAATTGTAGCACTCAGTAGCTATTTGTAGGTCCTGAGGACCTAGTTCCTCATACCCAGTTGCTGAAACAGGTAATGCTGTGAATCACTACTATACAGGGGATATCAATGTCACAATTTACTTGCACTTGGTGGCATAACAGTGGAGTGTCAGACTTATGGGGTGTTTACACAATCCAGCAAACGTCCAGCAAACTTCCAGCAAATGTATTCAAAATACACATGCTAATGCTGGACTTTTGCTGGATCGTGTAAACACCGTATTACAATCGAGAAGTGGATTTGACTCCCATTCCGATAGCTCTCGGGTGATGACTTAGGTGGGTGACTGTCTGCTGATTGGCAAACCATCTTGGTATATAATCAGCAGCAAAGTCAATCAAAATCAATCTCTGTCATAATATGTGAGTCGAGTGCCAGTCCGTCTGGCTGGGGTTAAGTTGGGGCATCTGTGTTGGGTGGCAGGTAACACTGTGTGATCCTATATGGCAGGTGATGCTTCGTAGTTTTGTGGTGAGTTTCCCATAAAGAGCTATGCACATTACATGATCTTTAAGCTTTCATCTCAGATGCTACTTACAATATGTAGTGAATGCATTGCGGTGTAGATGCTGGTTCGCAGAGATCTCAGAAGCAACAACATCCTTCACTGTCATCCTCCACTGCATCACCATCACGTAATTCAGTCAACGACGCCGCTGGCAGGCTTCGGCGGCCTTCTGTAGGAACAGCTACGGATGATGGGGGGAGAAATCTGAACAAAGCTAACACAGATGCACCTCCGCAGTCTGAAGAATGTATGTTCTGCCGTTGTTTCGTGTTTTAGCGAGGTTGGGATACCTTGGCAGTGGTCTGTAAACTCATTGCATTTTATTTGCCAAGCCTACATGAAAAAAACCACCCAAAAACCGCCTCTAAAACCCACTCCAAAACTGAATTCAATTTTAGTTTCTTGTTTTACTAGTAACACACTGTTAGGTTTTAAATTACAGTTAGGTTTTGTAATTATAAACCTATGAATTTGACAATTTTTGGATATTTACTTGATATGGACAGTATCTGGCATTGCTCATTCTAATAGCTTAAAACCTGCAAAAGCCCTAAACCCCATTAAAATTGGCCTTTTAGAAATACCCTCATTTAACCAAATAACCCAAAACTCAGTAAACCCCATTAGGTTGTGCTTTATAAGATGTTTTTTGAGCTAGCTGACTTTTTCAAGGTCAACTCAGCTTACTGTCTTCTGGGTAAGGTAAATCGAGTGCTGGTAGGACAAGAACACTTCTGTACTTAAAATGTTTTTGTCGTACTGTTTGGTTAATTTTACTTAGGCATTTTTCTTGTTTTTTTACCTATTTTTATCCATTTATTGTAATCCAGCTTTCAGCTGCAACATGGAATAAAGGTGTTTCATTCGTTTGCTGTTGATCAGTGGATTGTGTCTCCGTCATTTTCCAATCCTGCATGTTTTATAGGGTGTTTACACGATCCAGCAAACTTCCAGCAAAGTTCCAGCAAACATTCAGCTGGCCTGATGCCCCCCTATAAGCCTAGAAGCTGCTTACCCCGCCGCCTATCAGCTGTGGACTAAGCCATAGGCGGGCCTAGGCTGAGCCCACAGCTGATAGGCCTGCGTGTTATATAGGCTAGGCTTTCCAATATGCCTGTCACCAATATCATTAATATTTAAATCTGTGGTTACAACCCGCCCGTCCTTTTAATTATCATAGAACTTCCAGCTAGCTGGATGAATGCTGGATCGTGTAAACACCCCATTACCCTCACGATTTGTTTGGTTCGTCATTTTCCAGTACCGCCGTTTTAGGAAGTTGTGTATGTTTGCTGTTGATCAGCTGATCGAGTTCGACCGACGCGGCCGAACGTGACAGTGAGGTCGGAGACATCAGTGCTAGTGGAGTGGTCCATGGAGCGCCACGCGAAAACTAACACCAGTCTGTCGGTCGTGCTGTTTAAAGTGCAGTATCAACAGCTGAAACCACGCAGGCACTGGAGCACCGCAGACAATGACATCTCGCCGACAGCGCGACAGTTTGAAGTTAATGAACTCAAACCAGGTTTGTCTTGCTGCTGCTGTTGTATTCTGCCCTTACGGGCAGGTTCACGTTCTTCATCGACTCCATCTTGTCCGCTCTTGTGCTAGCTCCTTGAGTTGTGAATAATCCATGTCCTCGACATTTGTCTCCAGTAGCCAATGCAGTAGCATTTCTTTTGGCCTCCCTCTTCCCTTCTTCCCTTGCAATCGACTTTCGAACACTGTTCTCACCAAAGAATCATTATGTAGCACATGTCCAAACCACCTCTTGACACTTTGAAAAAGCTACGTATTTTGGTTTTTTAAATCCAAGAACGTAAAAAGTCTAGATTTTTAAGGCTTTTTGTTTGTTGTGTAATTTGTAATGCAAATAAAGTTGAGTTTCAAATTTTAATTGCAATATTTGAGTTCTGACGTCATGTCATTTATTGAAAAAAAACAATGTCACATGGAAAATGGTGTAGGTCCGTAGGATGTTCCGCCATTGTCTTTGTTTGTGGCTCATGTTCTTTGTACACTAAAATTCAAAAACCTAAAAACTTTCCCAAAAATCTTAAGTTTTCCACACCAGGTTCGTTTGCTTTGTCAAGTCAGCTCTGTATGGGTTCCGAAGCCACATTTTCAAAACTTTCCTAAGAATTTCTCCAAGTTTTTCTAAGATCTTTCTAAGTTAGCTCACTTAAGATTTTCTAAGAACATTTTCTATCCAAGTTCGCGGTGGTGTTCTTTACACTTAGAAATTCTAAGTCTGTAAACTAGGTCAACCGTCCAGTGCACTTTTACATACCACATGACTTATCAGCGTCCACTGGTTTTTGAAACTTCTGAGGAAAATTTTAGGAAAGTATCTTATCTTGCTACATTGTAGTATAATTGATGTTTTGTAAGATGCATTGGTTTGCTGGTGTCCAGATACGTTGTATCGTTTTCGAGTGGTGGCTCTATACTCCGACAACATAAGCCGGCAGGGGCCGGCTCAGAAGTTCATGCTGCGCAGTGTGGGCCAGCAGTCCTTGGTGACACCTCCGTTTATAGCGGAAGCAAAGCCAACATCGGAACACAGCATATCACTACAATGGCAGGTTGTTGTCAGTTTTTAGTAATCATAAATAAATCTGCGTTGATTGATTTACATAGCTGTAGGTCTGCCAAGCTTATTAGCACTTTGAAGCATCAAACGGTTTGGTTTTTAAACTACACTTCAGACGACAGCACTTAACAATTAGAAACACTCGACCTAAACAATGTAACAGATGTATCGCAAAACCTAGAAAGCTGTGTCATAGAATCTAAAATCCGTAGGCAATGCTAAATAAAATGTTCTTAGATTATTATTGTAAGTCTAGTATGCTGCAGTGTTGAGAATGTTAGGAGGTAGTTGATTCCAGGTTTGTGGTGTAATGATGTAATGAACACTGTCCATGATCGTGCACTAGAGATTTCTTTGAAATGATAGTGCGCTATATAAATGTTCACTTATTATTATTATCGTGGAATATCGAACAGGGCATCTGGAGCTGAATGTAGATGACAGCTTCATTTTGAAGAGCTATTCAATATTAACAGCGTTAATTTATATCAAGTGCTTTTGCTGTGTGTGTATGCAACAACAGTACCATCCCGAGGAGCGTATTCCAATCGATGGGTTCGTGATCTACTTTAAGCAGTATGACACGTCGGCCGACGAGTACGAGACAGATATTGTGACGGACGCCAATGCTCGGAGCGTGGTCATAGCGAACCTGAGTGTCGGTACACAGTACAGCTTTTACATCCAGTGTTTCAATGCGCACGGCAGCAGCCCAGCTAGCAACATTGTCGTCAAACCGACTCTTGGTAACTCATTATACTGCACTGTTATTCAGAATTAAAGGTCTGAAACTTAAAAGGGTTAAAGGCTGCGAACCTATCTCAGAGCTACAGAGCGTCACTTGCCACGCGTGATCACAGTGTTACCTGCCGTCCAACGCACGTGAATGCACTTTATACAGTCTGTTACTCGATTTATTTATATCGGAGGGGTGGAAGGCTGAGTTGACCTTCGTGGTTGAAATGACCATATTCTGAAATGGTTAAATACTGTCAGCAGACAGTCAAACATTGAAGTACACGGTGTTTCATAAAAAAGGACCCCCTTTTTGTTTTTTCATAATTCACTCAAATGATGATCAATTTACACAAAATTTGTACCAGTTGTAGCTGAAGAAATACCAACTCAAAATATTGCAACAGAATGTGGCAGTTGATTAAATATTCTTTGCTAGTCCTGATGCAATGCTGACATCATAATAGCTGCGTTTTTCATCGGCTAACAGGGCGTGTCTGTTCTACCAGACTCCGCCCCTATTGCCTTATTTGGACGCTCATTATTCAACTAGGTCAACCACTAACGCGATCTGCCTACCGAGATAAAACTGGTCGTAGTCGTTCTACGGTAGTCTCGTGACTCTGTCTGTTGTTGTTTTCGTTTTTATTATTGAACTCGGCCTAAATATTATATAATAGTTGCATATAATATTTAGTTCAATGGTTTTTATCATCTGTAACATTAAACTGGATTAAAATATTCAATTATCTCTATGCGTTAGACCAATACCGTTTTTCGTGAATATGTAAATGAACATGACGTCAGCAGTGAACAGCCCCGCCCCGTTCGCTGATGAAAAATGCAGCTAATGTGTCATGGGTACAAGCTGAATAGTTTGCTACCCTGCTTCGATGGTGAGCTTAATCTGGTTTGCTAATGAAAAATGTTTATTGTGTCAGCACTAAGCAACATGGGGACATGAAGACAGGCAGCTTGCGATCCAAAAATGCAACCATTTTGCAAGAACGGTGTGCTAGTGCACTGTCTTGCTCGAATGCATAAAAGTCTAACTAACTATCCCCACAGACACGTAAATGCGATTGCTTTGCACGTTTTTGTAAATGTAACTGTAAAACTTTAACAATTTGTCATGAATGAACCAGATTTTTCACCGTTGGAGCAGGGTAGCAACTGACAGCACCAGTTGAGACTATCCAGTTTGTACCCGTGACACATTATGACGTCAGCATTACGTCAGGACTAGCATAGAATATTTAATCAACTGCCGTATTTTGTTGCAATATTTTGAATTTGCATTTCTTTAGCTACAACTGGTACAAATTTTGTGTAAATTGATCATCATTTGAGTGAATTATGAAAAAAACAAAAAGGGTCCTTTTTATGAAACACCGGGTAGTAACCACTTGACAGAGACTTGATTGGGACAGTTAAGTTGCACATTCTGATTCAGCGGCTTACACTCGAAGCACTGGCAAATGTGCCGCCACAGAGCAAAACAAGTCAGCAGTTACAGACCACGCCATCTCTCTCAACCACGTCATTGACTGGGACTGCGCCAAATACTAGATCATGCCAGTTGCCAAGGTGATTAGCAGAGAAAGCCACAAGATGGACTGGTGGATCAGGGGAGCGGTAGAAGAAAAAGTCTGTAAAGGGTTATATTAACTTTCGCACGTCTGTGACTGCTTACTGTCTGCCATAGAGACACCTAATGTACAGTTGTTCAAAAAAGCCAGCAGCGGTTGCCGAAACGTCAACAAAGATAATAAAAATAAAGGCTGTATTTTGATGAATTATTATAACTTATATAATCTGGTCACTGATTTGTGAATTCTGTGTCCAGCTGTCACAGTGGACCCGCCTCATGTGACGGACCATGTCAGTAGTCGAGCTGCTTCATCGTACGAGCGTAGCACTTCGTCGTCGTCGGCTGGAGTTTACATCCCGAGTCGGACCAGCACGCAGACCACACAGGAGCTGCTCTATGTGACTGTGGGCGTTGTTCTCGGCTCATCACTACTCACTCTCGTCACCATCATGTTTGTCTGCTACTGGCGCCAGCGACAGCGACAGCACCTTCTCGGTATTTCTCAGTGTTTTGTCTGCGTTGTTAGATCAACCCCTCGACTGATTCGATCAAATAAACCCGGTCTGCCATCTGTCTTCTGTCTAACAAAATGTTTTTGCGAGTTGTCTGACATTTGGTTTATAGGTAGAGGTCGACGAGTGCTAGTGGACCGTATGCCATGTGACCCGATCCAAGGTTAAAGTCGTGAGATCTTTATTAGAAATTATTTTATTTTCACAGTCTGTTTTCTCTAACATTTGTAGTCACATCTCTTACTTACTTTGCTCGCACTTGAACGACGGCTTAAGGTCGGCTGCTGTTTTCTATTGACTTAATGCTCTAGCATTGAGAGTGCTTTATTCGCAACAAGTGCAGACAAAACAAGGATCCTGGCCCATATGCTTGTGCTGAACTACAAGTAACTAACTGTTGCGAACTTTGTGAAAAATTCTCCTTTTCACAATTTTTTGTGGTAGTAAATATTGAGAAGACACAACATGGCTGTGTATCTGTCGTCAGCTGCACGTCATGGTGAGACCAAGTTCCATGACCCGTCGCGAGCAATCTACCTGAACCGAGCGTCACACGTGCACAAACCCGGCGGAGGCTTTCTGCTGGAACGCGTCGGTGCCGCTGGCGGGAACGTGGCGGGCAATAGACTGGCTAACGGCTACGTGCAAGGGGACCGTGGTCTCGGGGCTGGTGTGGGTGCTGGATGGAGATATAGTGCAGCACTGGGGGTGGGCGGCGGTCGACAACAGCAGCCACGGGAGTTTGATGCTAGTGAGGTGGAGAAACTGAAACCGTCGATGGAGCAGCCCGCTGATGAGCAGGTAGGATTAAGCTTGCTTCACGTTTGTCGTATCGTGTGTTAATTTTCATTGTTGAGGAACAGTGGTGTCGTTGGTTCGTAAAAGTAAAGCGCAGGGCAGCAAGTTGGAATTTTCCGACAGCTACAAATTTCCAACAGAGGAGATTGTGGGTGCTCAAAATTCCTATCACCCCCTAAATCTTTGCAAATATCATCTGCAAAATGGGGATTTTAGCTCACAAATTTTTGCCTTATGGCCATTATTTTCCATAAAGCAGCACAGTATGTAAACTCAAAACAGTTAATGTTTTTTGTTTCTTTCTCTCTCTGCAATCTGCATTGTATGTTTGTGAGAACTATATAAAATAATGCAAGTAATATAATCAGCTCAAGTGTAGTTGTATATACTTACTATACACAGTCACAGTAGAGGACGATTGATGTGTTATTGGTTTGCATTAACAGCAGCAGCAGCAGCAGCGGCAGGTGCTCTGTGATGAGATAACAGACTCACAGCCCGGCCTTTCATCATATGATGTCACTAATACTCCCAATGACAACTGTGACTTGGAGCCAACAGGTAGTAGCTCTGTTCTGCTGTCTTTTATTGTTTGACTACCTCGGCGTCTTGATACATTCTTGATAGAGATGTTTATTTTGTACTAAAACTGTAGTTGTGCAGGCTGAGTTTGAATTTCTAAAGGGATGTCAAACGAACGACAAAATCGGCTGATTTTAGCGGCCGACAAAATCGCCCGACAAAAATCTGTCGTGTGTCATGCAATAATCGCCCGATTTTGTCGGCCGACAAAATCGCCCGATTTTGTCGGCCAAGATAGAGCATGTTCTATCTTTGATGATTTTGTCGGCCGACTTTTTTGTTTATCGGACAACAAATTTTGTTGATGTTGCCATGGTGATTGTTTACAACAGAAGATGACTATTTATTTTAGTTATTTATTGTGTTTGTTAATATTTTTGTTCATTAGATGCAGAAAAAAGTGATGCAAGTATTATTTTGCGATCCCCATTCGGTTGTTGTGCTAGCTGGTATCGTACGAAGTAGCAGACGAAAATATCGGCCGTATGTCATGGTTCATCGATTTTGTCAGCCAATTTTGTTGGGCAACTAAACCATGCCCACGGAAGTTGGCTGACTTTGTCGTTCGTTTGACGTCCCCTTAACTTTGTAACTTATCTTTCATTTAGCATAGTAATGATTTTATCTGTTGAGTTGCACTATATATGTTTATCATTGATTTTCCTACTGTCATTGCAAACAATAATAAGCTGTGTCTTTTTGGCAAGCAGTGTTTTGCAGCTTATGGTGTATTGGTCTAGCACTTCGTTATATTACAGCTGTATTTTTTCATAGTTTAGTCATGATGCTGCAGTGTTGTCTGAAATAAACGTAATTGATATGTTGCATTGACAAATTTATGCATATGCCTGAACAGTCGGACTCAGTGAAGTAGGGTGTTTGCTTACTGTATTAATTTTACAAATTGCAGATATCTGTTGCAGCCCATAATCGTGCCAAAAACTCGTTTATATTAGGAGCGTATTTACATCAAACAAATATAGCGACTTTTATTGCATTTCTTGACAATAATAGAATGGGCATTAACTTCTCACCATGTCATGAATAGTTGTGAAATTTCAAGTGACAAACCTATCAACCTACTATACGGCCCATGCTTGTATTTGTCTCTTTTTTTCATTTTTTAAAAGTTTTAATCTGTTCTATTGTGCTGGATGCATTCAAGTGGCATGGTCCTGCGTCGACCATTAGAAATGTTCAATCCATGCACTATGCATATTTCTAAACTCTTTTGATACTGTTGTCAGGCATGTATTGATGAAATTTGTAATTAAAATGAACAAATGAATGCTGTGTTAATACAAAGCTGGTTCCTGTATCAGGCGAATCGAGCGTTCATTCATTGGAGAAAGCTAATGAGAAGTTGATCGTGGATTCGACTGTTGTGCCGGCCAGTGACGCGGGTATGATTGAACGACCCCATGACATAACTTCGTCGATGTCCCAGCAGCATTTGCTGCAGCAGCGATCACTGCGTGGCGGCGGTCACAGCGAGACGACCGGTTCAAGGTTGCGTTTGCTTTGATGTCTGAATATTTTTATTACTTTTTTTACTCATTTAGCTTGTTGTTTTGTCTCGGACAGGGGACATTGGTAGAAATTGTATAAATCAGGGTCTACAAATGCAGTTTGTCGAACTTATCTATCCAGCTGTTGATGTATGAAATATCTTGCCTCCTACAGTCAGTTTTAATTTTTTGTCGACTTTTAAGTATTTATTGATTAAGTAAATATTGATTAAGGTTGATTGCCCACATGGCTGAAGAATACTGTATTATGTGTTTTGCTTCTAGCATGTACTGTCATTATTTTCAGATGATGTAGGCTGTTCGTTAAGGTTGACCATAAACATTCTTTTGAGTGTGGTGCCATGCCGTCTTTGTTTTTGCAAGTTTTTTGTGCACATGCAATCCGGGTGAAGTAATCAAACGGCGATGATTTCGATGGTTCCACATATAGTTGTGAAAAACGTTGCAAAAAAGTTACAAACGTTTCTAAACACATTTTTGTGAAAAAAAACTAGAAGTTTGGGGCAGAGCCCAACGTGAGGTCTCCCGATGCTGTTAGTCTTGGTTTATGATACATGAAGCTGTCGATTATAAATCTGTCAACAGATCTCACTGAAATTTGGCCTTAGTTTCCACCTTTCCCCAATTTTGGTTTCTGAAGAGAAGTGGAAAAATAAAAAAAAAGAAATAAGAGAACGAAATAAAAACATAGCACCTCTCGTTACTATGTGCGGGTGGCCTAATATAATTAGGTTTGTAAGCGTGGTTTTTATTAACTATGGTCGCACTGCAGGCAGTCGTCGTCGCTGAATCGTCGGACGTCGCCGGACCACATTCCACGCATCCATGAGTGCTGGTCTCTGGAGCCGGTCCGACGTGCTCACAACCAACGTGGTGTCGGTAGTAGTGGTAGTCATCGTGTCGGTGGTACGTCAGACCTGCCGTCCGATGTGTCGTCTGTTGACTCACTGCCTGCAACGTCGTCGACTCGGCCTACACTTCCACTCGCAGCACATTCTGAGCTTCCCACCGGTGAGCTGCTACCAATGCCGTCGTATCAGGGTGGGGAACAGAAGACAATATTCCCGTCATTCCCTCCTAAATTTTAACGATATCCTGTTGGGAAATGTTCTTCTTGCAAAGTCGGAAAATTATCATTGAAAAAAATACAAAATTTGATGCTGGAGATCTTCCATTTTGGCCAAGATTAGGGGCATAACTGAAATTTTGTGCTTGGTTAAACAAAAAAGCCTAGCTAACGCAAAGGGGAACGCGCGAGATCGGTGCATGTTTGAAGGCCCACTGCAAACAAATCTAAGCTCATCGATCCTAGCAATGGACATTGGATACGATGTATTTACATTCGCCAGATGGCGCCACTGTCTTGCGTGGTTGCTGCCGTTTGAGTGGCCAAATGTCAGTCTTTTGAATAGGGTATTCAAGTTTGACACCCCATACGAAAAATTCCTTGAATGCAGGGGGGCAAAATTTGAATAAGTGAAAACTGTGTTTGATGCTGAAAGTTTTATACGCAGGCTGTCCCGATCTATCTCTATCGATTTCGGTGCAATTCGCTTTTGAAATGTGTCTTTGAGGTCAAAATCGCTGAAAAATCCATCAAAAAACTATTTTTGCATTCAAGGTCATCCAAGGTCATTGAATTCTGTGGCAATCGAGAGTCAGTATACGACTTCCTATTAGCGATTAAAAGTAAGAGGCCCTATCTTGCATTGTTATTGAGATACAGCGACTTATTGGCTAAAAATCGCAAATTTTTCCCAACCCCCTCTCATTTAGCGCCCTTGTTCAGGGTGACCCCCTTCGAATTTATGCAAAAGCTTTATGGTTCCTCAAACTAGAGTCTTCCAGGCAGTCGAGGGTGAAGATTTGGTGATCCTAGCTTGCACCGTTTTTGACTGATCCACCCGTGTGACAGATGGATGTAGATGGACAGAATTGCAATAGTTAAGACCCACTATAGCAGTAACTGCTGTCGCGTGTAAAAATCTAACTTTCTGCACCACGTACTTTTTAACTCATTATTTTGTTGCAGTCTTTCATTGAAGTTGTGGGTACAGATGCTCATTGATGTGGTAAAGTTTGCTTCTAGTCCAAATTTGAGTCCAGTTTTTTTTTGATAGAATGTTTAGAAAGTCAGAAAAACATCACAGTAGAAAGTCAATAGTTCCCCCATTAGACGTTGATTTCTGGAGTTAGCAGTCTTCGAGTCCTGATGCAGTAGAAATTAGCTCGTTTTCTCAACATCTATGTGACCACAAAAAGTTTTTTGTGCCCTGTTTGATTTGAATGAAATTCAGTTTGCTGATAGAAGTTGATGAGCGCTACACATGCCATGTGATTCAAGCAAATTTCAATTTAGCAAGACTTTTAGAGTTAGAAATTCTTTCATTTTGATGTCAGCCTCTGCTGTTTACAGTGGAACCTGGCAAATGGCTAGTGATTGTTAAACTACGATACTTTGGGCTGTCTAAATTTGATGGCTGAGATTTATGATATATCATCAATAATATCATATGGATTGGATATGACATTGTCGTGAGTTTGTTTGCAGCATCAGCAACCGGCAGCATAAAAGTACCTGCTGCAGATGACGTCACAGTGCCACTCGAGACTACAGACTCCAGCAGTCCACCTGCAGCAGCAGCAGCAGCGGCGGCAGGGGCTCAGGAGTCTGCAGAGACTCCTGCTTCCACTGCGGGCGTTCAAACTCCTTCAACTGAACTGACAGTACAGGCTGATCAACTGACATGATCACAGATTCACGACAGACTGTTGCTCAGGACATTACATTGTTGTTCTGTCACTCTGTCTTTGGGCCGGTTTTTTCCTACCAGTCATTTAACCTACTCAGTATGCGTAACTGATTGATTAACGTAATAACCATTTGGAGGGTGTTTAAAACTTTTGGAAATCCTTTGGATTTTGAAATTCCTTCAGGAAACACTGGAAATTTCCCGGAATTTTATAGAAAATCAGTGCCGCTGCTGATGACACTCGGAGCAGGATTTTTCACCGGAATTGGAAATATCAGTTTTTCGGCAAAAAAGTTGTGGTCCAAAACGGTTGTAAATGTTGCACAGTCAACATAGAAATCTATTCGAATTTCATTAAATGTGTTCACATGGAAGTCTGCAGGAAATATATTAGGCTGGATTAGGTTCAGTGTTGGCTAAGTTCCACTGGTGAATTTCTCACCATTTATTTGATGGATTGGATAGTGGTTTGCAGAATAGCAGAAAACTTGTATTTTATACTGCAATTAATTTATGAGTTATATACTGGGGTGTTCAGAAGTGCATCTACAATTTGCTCTTCAGTCAGTGATAGTTAACTGACTAATCAATTAGCCAAAACAATAAGAAACCGGCCCTTAGCAATACTGCTGTTTGTCAGTGTATTTGATCAACAAAGGCTTGCCTGTACTGTGTACTCGTCACATTTTCTATTTTGCCTCGGTGTGTTTTTCATCTTACAACAGGGTCTAGTGTTGATTTATTATTTTGCTGGTATGGCCACTACGGCCGACCAGCCGATGTACTTATCGATGTGACGTTTAGTATTAACGCTTGTTGCGCGTTTAATAAGATTGTTTATTTTAGTGTTTGTTATTTAAGTAGCGATTTATTTTATATGTTTCTTTCAGAGTTGTGCCACTTTTGAGTTTTTTTTTGAAGAATACGAGTTCTTGTCAGTTGTGAGTTTTAGAAGCTGAGTTATTCTTAGTGTTTTTTGTTAGCGATAGGTGGTTGTCGATTTTTACTGCGTGTCATATAGCCTGCAGTAAGAATAAGAATCTGGTTCTGTCTGGATGGTATTTTTCATCAGAGCAACGTAGAAGTGTGCAGAAAAATGGAAGTTGATTCAGTTTTTAAAAACCAAATTTAACCGTATCATCTAGAATTTATCTGGTTTCATTCAGTCGTTTTTATGTAGCATCTGCAAAATCACCTGATAGGTCCACAATAATTGCAGTCAGCGAATGAAGTACAGACATATTAAAAATTGTAAGAATCTACCCTGGTAATCTTGATTTTCTAAAACCAATTTTCTACCTTTTTCACTGAATCACTTTGAAGTTTAAAAACAACCATCTCTGTCATAAGGTATGCAGTCCAGTCAGAGCTGAATTTTTGTTAGATTAAAAAAAATTGGTCAGTTTTGAATCTGATATTCATTTGTCCATTGCGTATGTTGTACATTGTGTTGATTACTTAATAACAACTGTGCCTGGACATGTCCGTCCACTGCTGTGAGTTAACTGTACAAAGAGCAGCTGATAATAATTATGTTAAGTGTATTTGTTAGATTTGCTGTATAGCTCAAAAAGATTTTGCCATGACTTACTGTAAGAAGTCGCGTGTGCATTTTTCTAGTATGTTGTTTACCGTTGCAGTTTAGTGATGACGTGAGTTAAATGGAAGAAGATTTTTGCTTAAATTTTGATTCATTTGCCGGATGATTCTGTATAATTTTGTTATTGCTCTGTGTTGAGAAAATAGAGCTAATGAGTGGGTGGTAACCATGCCTTCTTTTGGCAAGTGATATGCCAGATGCAAAAAATATATGTAATTGAAGCTTTGCATTTAGCTAACCTACGGTGGGAGGTTTATGCTCATTCTTATTATCATCTTATCATCATCAATTATTTCGATGAAGTCGGTAAAAATTGCTGACTTATTTAAAAGAGTGCATTTGCTTGTGAACAGTAGTTCGGCTGTTCATCTTGTATTGTATCAACATAGTGGATGCCAGAATTTTCTGTTAAAGTCCTCATCACTTTATCTATTACATTTTGATATTTCCAGTTGTGGTTATTGTTGCCTTGTAGTTGTAATAAACATCTTGATTACACCAAAACTTGTCTAAATTTCTAGTTAAGAAAACATTTCACTGTTGGTTCATTTTCTTGCATAATCAGCACATAATAGAATTTGCTCATGCAGCTTATGCTTTGATGAGGAATTTGTAGATGTAGGAATTTTGCTTGTATCCATCAATGTAAGTTCATTATGCAGTGTAGACTTTAAGTTATTTTTGCTGTTGTAATCCACGACGTTCTAAACGTATGAGTATAGAATATTGTTGATGAAATGCATTAATACAGGTTTCAGGGACACAGTGTTGTGTAGTCTGTTCACACTGTTTACATGTAGGTATTCTAAATGTACAATTTTACGCTGTATTCTACATGTTGCCTCAGTTCAAAAGTTGAACATGCATTCGCGGAATAGAAAGTCAACTTCTTTTTATATGTAAACCTCCCCAGAAGTCAGGCATGTTCAGCTTTTGGATACATGTGGAAAGTTATACACGTAGAGCTCTCTTTACATGTAGACAGTGTAGACTCGATATTACAGTAGGTGGGAGTTTTAATTTTTTAGCAATAACTTTGTCGGTAATTTGTACCAGTGTTGATAGTCTATGATCCGTTTCTAATGTAGCGAAGCAATAGCTAGTAGTTTGCATTCTCTGTCAGTAGCAAACTTTGTGACTGAGTTATTTATGCAGCGTTCTTAGGCAAGGTCCACTGAATATCGTATTCCATGGCGTGATGTTACAAGCTATTGTATTGTCACGCC
>Ga0056128_1004633_pt1 | contig 17215 bp, 13 predicted proteins | sample WorMetLIZISLAND2_FD_71113 | JGI IMG/M metagenome (GOLD analysis project Ga0056128, IMG submission 71113) | Marine gutless worms symbiont microbial communities from Max Planck institute for Marine Microbiology, Germany - Olavius geniculatus... ... | reverse complement strand
CGCTGCCCTAGATAGGCAGCGGTGGGCAGCGATAGTAAGAATGGCGTCAGACACCAACGGGCATTGAGCCCACGGTTGTCGATGATGATGATGATGAATTTATTTTTGTTCTGCGGTGCAGTGTGCAAGACGACTTGCGATCGGCAGGACTACGAGTACTCACCGTGTCTCAACAACCAAGATCGACAATGCCGAGGTGGGCAACTGTTTCGTTTCTTTAATCATACTAAAACGTAACACAAACATTGATAATGTGAGCCGCCTTTTTAGTTTGATTTCGAACACTTTTTATGCGCGACAGCAGTTACTGCTGTAGCGCATCTTAGCCATCGCAGTTCTGTCAGTCTGTCTGTTTGTCACATGGGTGGATCAGTCAAAAACGGTGCAAGCTAGGATTACCAAATCTTCACCTTCAGCTGCCTAGAAGACTCTAGTTTCAAAATCCGTAAAGCTTTTCTATAAATTCGAAAGGGGTCATCACGAACGAGGGCGCTAAATGAGATGGGGTAAGGAAAATTTGCGATTTTTAGCCAATACGCCTGCGCGAGACTGGTCATGGTCTTTGGCAAGTGTAAATTAAACGCTATACACATGTCTCAAAAAACAGTCGAAATTGTTATTGTCATAACTTTTTTTTATTAACTTTAATAATTTTTTGCAGGTTGATGGCTAAGACGACGAAATTATGTAAGGTGCATTCATTTTCCATCCCATCTAATTTATGTTAATGCACTACCATGTGAAACATAGATGCTCCAAATTGTTGCATAATGCTGAGTTGTTGTCTCAAGTAAACGCTGTAACAAGTTAATTAGACACAAAATACATTAAAATGTGAATTATTTGACAGAATTACAAGTTTGTATAACAACTCGCTTGCAAATTAGAATTTATGAAAGTGTGTTCTGCATACAAAGACGCAGTGGCTTAGATGCAACGCCGCTGGTTGATAGCGGAATTAATGATCGACTGATCAAATGCATTCACTCGTCGATTAGACGTGTTTTAAGTTCATCAGTCAGATATTTTGTTGTTTGCAGTTTTCATCATAAAATATTTAATACCTCAAAATTATTGAACACTTTGCACCCACTGTCGAATTGATAATGCAAAGGTGAGCCATCTGATACAACTAATCGCTGCGTGATGTAACAGTTCGGAGCATCTGTGTTTCACAAAGTAGTGCGTTGACATAAATTAGGCAAAATGAAAAATGATTGGATCTTACATAATAATATCGTCTTGCCCATCATTACACTAAAAATTATCAAAGTTGGTGGAAATTTGACAAAGTTATGCCAAAAACTATTTTGACTGTTTTTTGCGACACGCTGTAGATACTAGCCTTCATAATCATTGTGTTGGGATCGGTGAGCTTAGATTTGGTTCGCACCGGGCCTTCAAACATGTATCACTGTCGCGCGTTTTTGTGCGTTAGCTGGGCTTTTCTTGTAGTTATAGGAGGCGAAACTTATATTGTTATTCTTCTTACGTCACACAATAATCACATTTCCATTCGATTGTCTACGAAGCTCTGTTGTCTTGATATAGATGTGTTTATCATAGTTTCATTTCAAGTCAGTCGCCAGAAGAATCTTAGTCTACAAACAAACACAAAATATGCTAGGATATACGCAGATTTAAAATTATTTTCTCGAAAATAAACTGAGCAAATTGGCAAATTTTGTGCAGTTTATACCTATTTTCATGTTTTGTCTGGAGGATTGGGGGCCCCAATGTAATGTAATGCAATCGATTCCAGTCAACTGTATAGCGGTCGGCTGTTTTATAGAAAAGGATCAAATTCTGCAACCCCTCCATAACATGCAAACCTAAAAAAATAAAAAAGCCATGCGGAGTTAAAAAAACTTCTATGACGGTAAATAAATGGACTAATTGAGCGCATTAGAAATTAATTACAATGCAAACTGTTTTTGACATATGGCGCGCTACAAATGCAGACTATTTACTGACTTACTTACGTAATTAATTAACGATATTTGCTATATAAATTCACATTTTATTCACTTATTACTCACTTACACGCGTGAAGATTTGAAGATCTTGCGTTCCTGTCACTTCCTGAACATTTGTATTGCAGGGATGGGGTTATCGACGACTGTCTTCGATCTCGAGCACAGCACAGACAAAAAATCGTGACCTTGGCCTTGAAAATGCTGGCCTCGAAGTTCGAACCCATCCCTGTTGTATTGACGAATCGATATACTAGGCGCGTCCGGCAATGTAGCGGCTACGAGCGGCTTGTTACCGCTACGCTACTGGACACTCGGCTACGGCAAGACAGCTACGAGCCGCTACGAGCATATTGTAGTTACTGTTTAGGCCAACATCCGGGCTTCTAAACGTATCAATTTTTGAATGAAAGTTGAAAATTCACTGATCTAAACGTGTCACCGTAGAGCATGAAATGACATTAATAAAAAATCGTTTTTTTAATTAATTTTTTTGCTCGAAACTCGCCTATTACAAGCAGCAACAGCCATCTTTAGTGGACAAATATGACGTCACGTTCGTCTGCGCTAGCCGCTAACGTAGATTGTTGTCTGACGAAGCGGCTCGCAGTGTATCGCAACCGAAATCTCGTAGCCGCTAAGTTGCCGGACGCGCCTACTGTCTTACTGTTAATCGTTAGTTGTCTGTAACTAGTTGTTAATGGTTGGTACAGACTTGTCAACGCTGCCGAAGCCGACCGTATCTCGCAACGTTATCTATGAAGATCGACGTCAAGTTAAGTCGGTCTTCTCGCGGCGTGTACACCAAGAAGATATTGTCAACTCTGTCAACACGGTCCTCACGCTGCAACGAGGTTGTCACTCATAACTTTCTGCATCGTCAGTCACTATACGTCGCTGATTTGCTTCGACATTGAATGAAAATTACAATCAAACTGAATTGTCTGGCATTCGGCGGCGAGACCTACAATTTAAATACTTAACTACTGGAAGTTCACTTGCATGGCCATCATGGTGTTTTTGAATAGTCGTGAAAAGTAAGAGAACATGCTCAGCCGTTATTTTCATCGTCTTGCACTTGACAGGTCGTGCATTTGTAGTCGCCCCATCTATGTGCGACTGTGTGCGCATGCGCAGGGTCTGGGTTCAGGGTGGTGATCAGCGTCAAGGAAGTGAACCTGTCTCCGCTGTATTCTGCCGTTGATCGCACGCAGGGCAACGACAATGCGGCGTACGGCGCTGAGCTAGCGACTGTCATCCACCAGCTCTGTCCCTACCCAGTACCGCTCTTCTACCGGCTCTCAGCCGTCCTCCACCAGGTTACTGCATTGGAACTTTTTGTGTATTAAGGCGCCTACAGAGCGACGTAACTGAACTGAACTGCACTGACACGGTTAAGTTTTTGACGAACTGACCAATAGGCAAGCAGGTCGAACCTTTTTGTCGTTGGTTGACGCATACGTGAGCGTAGTCACGTAGGCCACCAACGTCGTTAGTCGGTGCCTACTGTAATGCATTACTGCTTGTCCATTTGTCAGTTTGTCAAAAACTAAACCCTATTAGCCCTGGTTATTTGGTGGTCCAGCTGCGAAGGTAACGGGCCATAGAATGTTTGGGGGATACTGTTATAAGATATATTCGACACTATATACAGTTCGGGTATCTCTCCATATATTCAGTAGTAAAGAGAAAACGAGATGTGCTCGCTTCAAAAGCACGGCAGCGAATAAAATATACCGAGTTGTTGTCAAGTTGCTGCTCGAGTCAATTAGCTAGGTCTGCTCAACGTCATCTCACACTAGCAACATAACGTAACCTACCAACCCTGCACGTTCAGTTCAGTTCAGTTACGTCGCTCTCTGCGCGCTTTTACGCTCCCCATCACGCACGTAGACTACACTGTGTTTATATAAGTAATATTAAGAATACGTCTAATCACACCCTAAAGTGAGTAATGAGGTTTTTAGCCAACCGTAACGGTCGAACTGTTGGCATGGTTGTCGTCTGTCTGTCCGTCCGTCCGTCGTCTGTCACGGATGTATTGTGAATAAACGGTAGGTATTAGGGGATAATTTTTACGTGAATAATTAGCTATGTTCCATAAACCTAGGCATGCAAAATTTCAGCGATATAATGCAAGAGAAACGTTTTTAAATTGCGGGTTGAATTGGGTGGTAGGAAATTCAATGGAAAACTGACCATATCTCGGAATAAGTGAAAGATAAGGCTAAGGTTACTATTAATCACTAATAGGAAGTAGCATACGCTCTTTCAGATAAAATGAAAATCATCGACCTTGGACGACCTTGCATGTCACTGACAACCAATACGGTCGGCTATCCTAGCGACAGCCGGGCTTTTTGTTAATATGCGGTTTCCATTCAACGTAACGAACCAACGCAAGGCTCACAAGAAAGTACGCAACAAACACAGCTGTCGCAACGGGCAAAACGCAAGGATGAAAGCGTTCGTTGCGTCAGCTACAGTTGTACGTCACTCAGTTGCTTTACGTCCGTTGCGTTGCCGCTTAAGTGAGTACGCAGTACCACCCCAGACAGTGGTTTAGCCTATACTTATACCACGCTCAGCTCACACGGTTTACACTGCCGTTTGTCTGATCGCGCATGACTGCACCCGTAAGTTATGAACACGGTATACGAGTTTAAGCCTAGCGTAGTATTTTCTACAGTTAAATACGGTAAATAGATGTTTTAAAGTGCGCCGCGTTTGCCGACATAAGTTGGTCCTTGGTCGTGGAATCTAGTTTGTTTGGCAAGTAGGCCTACTTAACAAGCAAATATGTCGGCGCCTACTGCCGACATAGATGCGGCTCTCCGTCAGCTACTGGGGAATCTTGTGCGCTGATAAAAAATGAGGCCTAACATTGTTAGTTTAGACGACCTGAGTTTCTTCTCGTACCGTGATTACAACACAATGCAGAGTACATCTTGCGTTACGTCTTTGCTTGTTGTCTCAGAATCGGCCATTTTCCTGTTCAGATTGCACGCCATACGAATTTACCCACCTACATGTACATAATACTTACTAACCGTGCACAAATACATATGATGTTTGCCGTTACGATACTGGATGCTTTAATGTTTCCGAGCGGTTTAATTACAGATCTGTTTACAGCTGAGCTGAATAGTAATTGTGTGTATGGATGCAGGAAGTGACAACTCGTGCGCGCCACTACGTTTGCGATACTCACAATCGTTCGTCGTCGTCATCGTCATCGCCAGCAACAGCAGCAGCAGAAGCAGACAAGGTAAAGCGAAGCTGTGAGCTGGAGACCGGGTACCACCTGAGCGCACGTGACAGCTGTCAGACGTACAGCGTGTTCGGCAGACTTCCGTCGCTCGACCTGTTTCAGCGCAGTGTCGTCTGCGTTCGTCCCGGACTACTCACGGACCTTTTTGACATCAGCCACCGCCTCGCTGACCCCACGTCCATCTTCGTCGACAAAACTATTAAGTAAGTTAGGCCTGCGTCAATCTCCAGAGTCAATCACACGTCACGCCTAGCAGAATAACGTTTCCTCTATCTCACCGTCTCTCCTAAGCGCTGCGATTGTCGTCTTTCTGCAATGACGTTGATTGCGATTTTTTTCTGGACATTTTTCGGCTACAAACTCGCTTTACTAGTCACTTTTTGAATCTGTAGCCATATAGAAGCAAACCTGTGTTAACTGCATTGGCAAAATTCAGTGGGTGAATATGACTATGTGTCAGAATCCTCGTTCAGGCTCAGCTGATGCTACCAATAGAAGCTCGCTGAATCCAGTTCGCTGACAACGACAACGAGCTCTTTATATAATATCCCGTAGCCCTCCTAAGTAAACTGGTTTCTGTTTTCTGTCTCAGCATGACTGGTAGCTGAGTTGCTTGAAGCGCATAATAAATTAGCAGTTCGTTTACAGTTGCTTCAGCAAGGACAAATTACGAGTCTCATCTACACGTGAAATTCCACAGAAATCAAGCAGTAATCTACTAAACATTTTCATCGAGTGATTTCGTACAGACGAATGCAGAAGCGTGTGATGGCAGAACGCATTTAGAGGTTTCATATAACGTTATGCGCTACATTGATTTACGTTTCACTTACTTATTTACTTACTTATCCACTGGTGGCAGGTGTGCCGAGAAGCGGTTATCGTGCGACGCGTGCACGCTGAGTTGTGCACGTCAGATGGAGGCGTACACTCGAAGTCACCGCTGTAACGTGACGACAGACGACGTAGACGACGGCCGGTCACCTCGACTGCCGTACTGTCTGTCATGCTGTCAGCACGACCAGTGTTCACGTCTCTGTGCACAGGTGTACGCCAGTCGCCAATGCCGACGAGTTAGGTAACTTATCTGTTCTAGTCTCAGTTTCTTGCACACTGTTGGTTTTTACGCGCGACAGCAGGTACTGCTATAGCGCGTCTTAGCCATCACAATTCTGTTCGTCCGTCCGTCTGTCTGTCACACGGGTGGATCAGTCAAAAACGGTGCAAGCTAAGATTACCAAATCTTCACCATTGGCTGCCCGAAAGACTCTAGTTTCAGGAACCGTAAAGCTTTTTCATAAATTCGAAGGAGATCACCCATACCGAGGGCGCAAAATGAGAGGGGGTAGGAAAATTTTACGATTTTGAGCCAGTAAGTCGCTGTATCTCAGAAACAGTGCGAGATAGGGCCTAGGTTACTTTTAATCATTAATAGGAAGTCGTACACGGGTTTTCGATTGCCACCCAGAGCAATGACTTTGGATGACCTTGAAGGCCAAAATAGGGTTTTTATGGATTTTTTGGCGATTTCTGGCTGCTCACAACTCTATAGCGTTCGTAAGGTGTTGCCATGTAACTAACTCGTTATGCAATGCAGATGGAGATTTTAGTATTTGTATATTAACTTAGCGTGAACACCTCAGTGGGCAGTGGGCCTTCAACATGCACTGCTGTCGCACGTTTTCTTTGCGTTAGCTAGGCTTTCTTGTACGTTCAATACCATTCTTGCATGTCTAGCTTGGTAACGTAATGTTTCTAGGCGATTGACAGGTCGCGGGTTCAACTCTTGACCGGTTCGCTGATGCCTCGCCACCTCGTAGGGCGTCGTTATTGGGGAGGCTTGTCAGAAAAAAATTCGTTCTTGTCTAAAAAAGTTATGGTCAAAATGCCACACTTTTGACCTAACGTTTATTATTTTGGGGGAGTATTTATGGGCAAAACTGAAATGTTGAGCACGCGTATTTTCTCTGTCGAAAATTTTTCAGCTTTCTGTTGAAAAATTGCAACTTCTTGTTCTTCTTAACGTTTTACCTCACGACGCCGCTGCTGCTTTGGCGTGCAGTAGAATGCAAAAAAAACTTTCGTTAACTCACCGTGCAAACAGCACAACGTAATTTCTATTTGCTGAAAATATGTGTTTGCGCAGTTTATAAATAATTATGCGATCTTCTGACGTTATAGTTGATTATGCTAATAATAAGCAGCTATGCGGTCGACTTGCCGACTGTTTTTTTTGTTTCGTATGTTTTATCACGTGCGATATACTATAACTCGCTGGTTGCTACTGATCAGTTTTTGATCGCCCGTTAAAATTTTCTCATCACATGACGTGCCGTGATATAATGCATACAATGCTGCTATGGTAACGGCGCCCCGGAGACTGGCCGCTGTTTATACGGTGCTATTGCAAGCACTGCAAGATTCATTGAGATGGCGTTTAGTCTTCGCTGCCGTTTACCGTTTGTTGATCTATCTACTGACCCGAGCCCTGCAGTCGCTGGTCGACATTCAAAGCGTCCAGTCACAATATTTTCTCTTATCTCTAGCGCTGTCCGCTGCCGGTCGTCATCGCCGTCAATACGGCTATTACACACGCTACACATAGGCTATCACACTAAACGCATCGTAGAAATATTCACCACTGTAAGTCTGTGCTAAGTATTTTAATTTCTGTACACACTTTTTGGCCCCATTACATTGCTTTCGAAGTGACATGACTTTTTAGCTCTAGTCATTTAAGTTTACACAGCTGAAATGTTTTTACTACAAAATTTTGTTTTTCGCATAGGCCTACCCGTACACAGTCCTGCCAATCGCCAAACCCATGAATCAGTACAGCCTTTTCTTGTTTAACCCTTTTGCAGCTTATCATCTCTTGTAAGTCTGGTGATAATACAATACACTTTACAAATATATTTCTCTTTAAAAATTCGTAGTTACTGATTAGTGACGTTACTGACGCATTATCTCTGCCAAGGAGGCCCAAAAACTCAGATTTTGCCTCGCTTTGCTTGTCGATTACTTGGCCTGCTTATCAGTAAGGTCAGGCTAACCAAAAAAAGGTACGGATGAGTTTTGGTGAAATTTTTGCAAGTAGTAAGCTGCCGTTAGGCTCTGGGGCATAAAGCGATCGATTAGACTAACAGTCGGGCGCATCGTAGGCTATTAGCAGCTTCGGGCGCTGTCGGGAGGTTGTCATTACCCGACCTCGGAGGCATCCATCTTGGGCATCTTTTGTCATCCATGACGCCGCCTCTTAAAGCGTTTAATGTGCAGTGACATCACGCCGACGTCATTAATGACGCGGTAGCAGCATCAGCAGCAGGGTCACTGCATTGTGTCGCGCGATTATTGACTCAACGTCAGTTTCCCCCGATGATAAGGCCTTGTATATTCTCCGGATATGGTCATTTGCCAAGTAAATAGGCCTACGTAGTGCAGAATTTTGCCTGTACAACCCACTGTATGATAGAACACGTAATTTGATATTTTGTGCTTGACCGTTACCTTACCCCGATACTATATTTACTCTAGTTTGCGCACAGGCCCATTTAGCAATGCGCTTTATTAACTGGGCTTTTGCGCCTTCTCTTTTCCTTGGCGTGCAAAATTAGAAAATTGTTTGTCGAAAACTTGTAGTTCGGTGACGCACTGTGGGTCATAAGTGAGGTGAATGTCAGAACACGTTTGATTAAATATGCACATCTAAAATGTACATCAATCCGTCCCTCCGTTTTTAGCCGACCGTACTTAAGTAACGGTCGAGCCGTTGTCATGGTTGTCGTCCATCCGTCCGTCTGTCCGTTTGTCCGTCACGGATGTACTGTGGCTAAACGGTGCAAGATAGGGCCTAGGTTGCTATTGATTATTGATAGAAAGTCGCATATTAGCTTTGAAATGACATGCAAATCATCAACCTTGTATGACCTTGAAGGTCACTGACAACCAGTACGGTCGGTTATTTTAGCGACAGTTGGGCTTCTTGTTCACTTTTCTAACAACGCCACTGGCAACATTTCTTTGCAAGTATATTGCATTTTTGGTGGGCAGTGATATCTTTTACTGCTGTTGTTCTCTAAACCTATTTTCGTCTTTGCTCGAAGGAACCTGTCGCCCAGACGTCCGTGTAATTCGATGATGGTAGAAACCAAACGTAGTCTACGGTAACTTTAACGCAAAGATGTATGATTTATTTATATAAATTACGTAAAGCAAGCGGTGTGTGAATGAATGGCAGGTGTATGACGGGAAACGTGGCTGAGTTTGTGCTGACACCGATATTTCATCATCATCGCCAACATCAGCAGCAGCGTCAGCAGCAGCAGTCGTACGGGCGGCGCCCGAGCCACTCGCCTGGATTCGCCTGCCACGTCCAGCCACTGCCCGGCTACGCGCTCTACGACATACAGTTCTCAGTCGTGCACCGCGGCGCAGCTGACGTCGTCAATGACGTCACTCTGATGTCACGCAGACTCGTCACGCCCCAAAACCGTCATCCGTACAGCACCACTGATAAGTAAGCTGCATCAGTTCTACACAGTGATGACTTTTAAAGGTCAAGACTAATACTTATTTTTGTCATCAAGACGCCGCCTTGAGACCATTTCCTTGGTGTTGGCTTTTAAGGACTACATCACTGGCTTTAAAACGTTATCTAAACGTTATTTATTTAGAATGAAGTGCGTTAAAATGTTATTGAGTGACATAATTGGCGTTAATTACTTACATCATACAAGGGCCTTGGTTCCCCCCCAACGGTTGCCATTCCAATCGGCAAATACAGGCCTCACACAGCACGATGACTTGAATTAAATGCGAAATTAATTACTTTCGCCATTGTTGTACTTGTTATTATTAGGCGAAATCGCTTTATCGCAGGCAATCCCCCCTATAGCAACACATTTCTTCGTAGCGTGGTCTCTGTCGTCTGACTGTGGTCTCTCAGATTAGTTCACGTTTACCGCTTGACAGATTTGGATGCCAGTTTGGCAAGTACTCTACACTTGTGATGTCAATTGACATACTTTTTTTAGATGGGAGTCCCTGAGCCGCAACAAAGGGAGATTTAGGGGTCGATTCGAATCCCAGTCAGAACGTGCAATTGCAAATTGCTGCTGCCACCTAACGAATAAAAACAAGGAGCTGCACGGACTGGTTGCAGCGATTCTGCCTCTTACCACATTATTTTGGACTTGTTACGGACAGTAGGGGGCCCAGCGGGTTCGTCGTGGTTACTGTGCCGGTGTCGTAAAAATGTTTCGCACCTGGAATATTTTTCCCACCATCATTATCTCATAATGTAACTAACCTTAACCCTAACCTTAATCCTAATCTGAACCCTAAACCGTACTGCTGCATGTGGGAATTATTTTCTGGTGTGACGAATTTTCCGCTACACCGTTGTTGGTTGGCGAATGGCGACGTAGGTCGAAGTTTCTGACGATCCATGTCGGCAGTGGAGTGTCAGTGACGCCTGATCTCATCGAGGGAAACGCGGATGGTGGATCTCTGACAGCGGGGCATTACATCGGCGGCTTAGCGGCTCAGTCTGGCCGTGGTCGTCGTGGTGAAGACGTTCTGGTGGGTCAAACGATCAACGCCAGTACGCGACTGCCGCACATCGCCATCATCAGACCACATCGACCGTTCGCTGTCAACTCCGCTACGTGGAGTGAGTCAGATCAGTCACTCGCACACTGTGCAATGTCACCAGCCTTAACTTGCAATTAAAGAAACAAAAAAGCCCAGCTGTCGCTAGAAAAGACGCGCTACAACCTAGGCCTATGCAGTTTCTGTTGCAGTACTGACCTTCAAGTCATCCAAGGTCGCTGATTTTCATGCCATTTGAAAGTCAATATGCGACTTCCTATTAGTGATCAGTAGCAAACTTGGCCATATCTCGCATCGTTTAGCCACAATACATCCGTAACGGACGGACGGACAGACGGAGAGACACATCGTGCCATAGACGCTTTACAGCATTGCTATAGCCCGCCAAAAAGCTCAGTTTTCTACATTTGTGTTAAATGGCGCATTTTGGTGTACTTCATACTTTTGAGCGACACTGGGGCCCCCAAACGTCGCGGAGCCAGGGGTAACTACCTTTCTCTACCCATCGATGGCCCTGAATGCAATTACGGAGCTGCTTAATACTGACTTACTTGACTGAACAGAGAACGAGAGATGCGACACGCAAGCGCTGGCGTCGTGTAGCGTTCTGCCGGATGAAGTCCTGTCCCTACTCAGACCAGCTTACGACGAGCTCGAAGTCGACCTTCGCGATCGCTACACTTACCGCCTGGTCAACAGCAGCGCGCCCGAGTCGCCGTACATTCAGTTCGAGCTGCCTCGAAGCGCATCCGTCCTACGGTCCGTCTATCCGTCGACTACGGTCAAGGACGACAGCACACTGCTCGCTCAACTCATCAGACGAGATCACGAGTGGATTCTGCACATTCACGGGCAACTCGCGACCTGTCCCGGTCAGCTTACTGTAAATGAGTTGAATGTGCTTCAAAGCGTAGTCAGTTTTAGACAGTCGATATATAAAATCTAACACTTTCGAATTGCAAAATTTAAACATCATTTTTATTGTATTATGTTTCATTTATTTTTGCACACAACAAAGACAACAATTATCATGCAATAATGACAGTAAAGTTTTGGAACAATAGGTGTATGTGCTGGCAGTCTATTTTATTTTACTGATTATCACTTTTTCCATTGAGAAAGTTGTCACGTTTGTTTTTGTTCGTTTACAATACTGGAAAAGTAATAAACCGCAAAAATAATGCAAACTGAATTTTAGATATTGCACTTTGGCGTTTGCATTAGGTTCGTTTTCGCTGATCGTACAAGATCCTAATCACGCTGGTAGTGATCCGATGTTCGAGTACGACGTCGGTGTCAGTTGTCCCGTGAGTTTCAGCGTCGACTTCGTCATTCCGACAGCCGCAGCACGTCTCGGCCTGCACGACAAGACAATGCTTGTCAACATCGTCGACTTCTACCGGACAATTCGCCTCACCGTCTTCCGACCGGCTCGCAACCTGACGACTACCGCCACGTTCGGTATGCCGCTCGGCATATAGGCAAAGACTATCCGGCCAGCGGCGGAGTGGGTAAAAAGGAATGGGGGGCAGGAGATTGCAATTTTTTGACAGACAACTGCAAATTTTCGACATAGGAGATTATACACCATGTCCGGTAAACATCGGTTGACATCGTGCAATAAGAATGTCAAATTTGAATGAATCTGAATAAAGTTCTGTACACTTAATTGCCAATAAATTTTTAAAACAACTGCTGAATTTTACGGGAAAAAACGTTATTTTTTGCCAAAGTTATTAAATGTTGAATATCGATAACAAAATATCTCTGTTACCAATATGGCGTTACGCAAGTAAACTCCTTTGTTACTTTACATTTGCGAAACTCCAAACAACAGCTGATTCTAACAAAGTTTTGCACCAACAGTGCGCCATTTATCGGCAATCAAACTGCCAAATTTTAGCTAAATCTATTGAAGCAAACAATAGCTACAGCGGCTTTTCTGAGGTCACCCCAAAACACGTCAGTTTCAGGTCTTTGTGGATAAAGTTATAAAGTGTTTACACGATCTAGCAAACGTCCAGCAAACTTCCAACAAACTTCCAGCAAATGTATACAAAATACACGTGAATTGCTGGAAGTTTGCTGGACGTTTGCTGCATCGTGTAAACACCCCATTAGACACAAAGACTTGAAACTGAAGTGTTTTTGAGTGACCTTACAAAGGCCGCTGTGGCTATTGTTTGCTTTAATAGACTTTACGGAAATTTGGCATTTTAATTGCCAACAGATGATGCACTGTCGACGTAGAATTTTGTTAGAATCAACTGTTGTTTATTGAAGTTACGCAAATGTAAAATAACAAAGAAGTTAAATTGTGTAACGACATATTGGTAACGGACACATTTTGTTATCGATATTCAACAATTAATAACTCCACTAAAAATAATATTTTTCAATGAAATTTGGCAATCTTTTCAGAAATTTATTGAGAATTAAGTGCACCAAACCTCATTCAGATTCATTTAGATGTGACATTTTTATTGCACGATGTTTAGGGGATTAGTTATATACCGGACACACTCTAGATGCACCAAATTCTAATCTTGTCCCCAAATTTATCCAAAATTGGGGATTTTCTCCTTAAATTTTGTACTTTTAAAAATTTTTTAGACAAATTAAAAACAGGAAATTTGAGCTAATGCTCATGAGATGCGCGAGAGCCTAGAGCAGTTCCTTTTTACAGATAATCTTCGTCCGTCTCGTCGCAATTCACTCTTCCGCAGCTGAAAATCGCAACGAAATCACTAAAATCTTCTATTTTTGGGGTTTAAGTTCATTTAAGGTAATTGATATTGACATTCCTAATAAGCTCATTGCCAGTGTTTGTTATGATAAGCAGCATGTCTGTACCTATCTGCAACTGTTTTTACGCTAGACCAACCAATAACGGTGAAAAAAATCACTTTTCAGGAGGAATCCTTCTTTAAAACTCGCGTGCGCAGGCCTCCATGAATCTAGGGGTCGGAACTTAAACTGCTAAAATTTACATTTAATGGCAAAAATTTTATACGCAAGTTGTCGCAGTCTATCTCCAGCCATTTTGGCGCAATTTACTCTTGAAATGTGTGTCGCAGCGCGAAATTGCGAAAAAGTCACGAAAATCTTCGATTTCGAGGGTTCAAGGGCATTCAAGGTAATCGATATTGACATTTCTAAAAAGCTCGTTGTCAGTGCTTGTTATAATTAACAGCACGTTTGTGTCTATTTTACCATTTTACGCTAAAACAGTGAATAGATGCAAAATAACGTCTTTTTTCAGGGGGTGCCCCTCTTTCCGTCCTTCGTTCGAGGGGAACCCCTTACCCAGCGGCAGGAAATTTTGTCTCAAAATACTAGAGACTCTAGGCTATCCTATGGTAAAACCCAGTCTTTATCTTAAGTGTGCTTTAATCGATACCGGGACGTGACACCTGGACAGAGAGACAGACGGACGGACGGACAGACAGAATTACCGTAGCTAATACGCGCCATAGCTATGCTAGCTCTCGCGCGTAATTAGAAGAATAAACGGGAAATTGCCTCTGCACTCTCTTACCCCTCACCACGACTCCACTGACTGTCGCAATTCTGAAGGAGGACGATATAGACATCACTTTCACTCAATAATTGGTGTGTTGTAATACGTTTGTAACTAGTGTTGCCGTATCGCAAAAAGGAAAAAAGCAAAAAAATGGTAAACGTATTTGATGTTTTTAATATGCTTCACTAGGCGTTTTATCCGTCTGTCTGTCTGTCGCTCGTCCGTCAGTCTGACAGTTTCCGTACGGTCTTCTATCTCGAAATATCATCAGCTTGCCGTGCCTGATGTACGAGCGTAGGCGGCTTCATGAACTAAGCACCGGTAACCTTTCTGTTCTCCGCCTGTCTTACAATTTCGACCAGGCTTCTCTCGCCCCATTGAACGATATCGTCCATTCACTGTTTCTTCTGACTACCTTGCCGACTTTTTCCGGGCATGATGCCCAGCATGATGTCTTTCTCAAAACTCTCGTGTTTCGAAATATAAAAAGCGCAGAAAAAACAAAGTCTTATGTGAACGTTCCCCAAAGCAAAAGCAACGGCCCACGGGTGTGCTAATTTTTACTTCTAAAGGTCATAGGTTTAGACCAGGCTTACCGACATACCTTGAAAATATGCAAGGCGATTTGGACGGACGACTATGCAATACGTTTGCATTGGGCAGACATAGGCCTACATTTTTGCAAGTGTTGGATAATTTGGCTAAATAGGATTGTGCTTTTCTATTGATGCTATCGATCGTATACGCTATATCTGTTCTATGCAGTATCGTCAGACGACGCTCTGGCTGACTACGAAGAAACGACTCACCTTACCGTCTTTACGCCTTTCATTTCATTTCTGGTCGTTCTCATCAGCTTCCTAGCGCTGCTGTCGCTTGCAGTCTTTTGTACTGACACCGCCAATACAGGTAACTAAAGTCAATTACCTTTATTTCCACATTTAGCACCTGCGTGAAACAGTTTCACGCTACGATGACCATATAAAGCGTATATTTAACCCGCACCTCTATACTTTGATATAATACGAAATACCATTTCTTTTTAAAACTGGTGTCACGTAAAAATGGGCCCACCTATAATGATAATCTTTATTCACCAACACAGTGTGGTAGATAACAAAACAAAAATATGTAAGACAGTTACTGGGCTATATAATAATCATGTCGTATTTAGTACGCCTGAAGTTCATTACGTTCTACACATTTGGTGTAGATGAAGGCAACCCCTTACGACGAGACCCTTTGCGACACTTATGTTATGACAAATAAAGTGTCGCTGTTCATATTTTCCGGCTTTTTATTTTACGCCGAGGATTTGTCGTAGGGAAGCTTGTCGTGCGGGTATGGTATTTTATCATGCGAGTATTTTGTTATAGGAGGTTTGTCTTGCGAACGTTTTGTCATGATATGTTGGTTTTGTGAGTCGCGTATGTGTGCGTCATGCAGAGCCGGTGTCGGCGGCGATGGAATCGTCCCTGACCGTTCACACGACTCACACTCAGCGCCTGTTCTTCGTCGTTGTTTACGTCACGTTCAGAGCGACCTACTCGATCGTCGTCACTTTCACCGTCCTCGCACTGCTCATCAGACACGTCAACAGGTGCGCGTTGCCATGGCAACTTTATAACTGGTTGACTCCATTTATGACTTAGACTTTCACTGAGCCAATTCGCTGAACTAAAGCTCCGTTTATGTACGCACTTTAGCCAAAAAGTAAATTGATTTCGCTGAGTCCTTCGCTGAGCGAACACTTCAGTGTTAGTCTAAAGTTGAACTTTGGTCTAAGTACATACTTTAGCGTTCATTGGCTCAGCGAAAGTATATGTCAGAAAGTGAAGTTACCCACTGTAACCTAGTGCGAATTTAACTGCAAGTTTTGCTATGTTAAAAAGTGTCTACATGCGTGCCATTTTAACGAATCGTGCAGTTCTCTAGCATTTTAAAACCAAACGTCGTTCTGGTGCATTCGCTAAATTTAAATGGCAAACTTTCGCGATGGCTGTGCTATGACAACAGCACCATAAACACTGTTGTCTTTATTGTTGTTATTACTATTTTTGCACAAATTTAAATTCATTGACATTTTCTACGTCTTGTGCACGGTTAACTTTTTCGAGTGAAGACAATTACAGCGATAAAAAAAATCTCGGCACATTGTAAGTTGTACGTAATTAGCCGGGCAGGTTGTGTAATATTTTAGGATGTGACAAGTAAAAAGTTAAACCTTAAATCTGCACCAAGTCTTTAGCACAGACTAAGAAACGAAGGTGTATAGCTCAATATCATGTAGTTTACACTCGTGATAGCGATAAGCTCGATGAAATCGAGTAGATAAGATCGCATTGTTCTGCTGCAGGGAGTCGATGGAGACGCTGTCGCAGCTGCCCGGATGTATGACGTCACTGAGTGATAACCAGTCTCAGCAACTGGACAGGATACGAGCGTTCGCCGTCAGTGAGATCGAACGACAGAATCTGCTGACGAACGTCACCAAACTCGCCTGCGAACGAAAACTGACGCAACTGCAAACCAGACTTAACGAAGTATCTAACACGTAGTTTTTATACGATTGTGTTTCTGATTATGTAACGCTGTATATATATATTGTTTATGTAAAAAAAAACGTTCAGTTTATATACAGTGTAAAGGTGACATCGTGGTTGTAGATATAAAACAGCACAAATCACAATTTAAAAAATTCATACTTTACCATTACACAGTCAGCAAAGTTCTTCTGACATTGTGTAGTGGTGATGTTTGAATTTTTTAAATTGTGATTTGTGCTGTTTTATATCTACAACCACGATGTCACCTTTACACTGTATATAAACTGAACAG
>Ga0056128_1004632_pt1 | contig 17218 bp, 10 predicted proteins | sample WorMetLIZISLAND2_FD_71113 | JGI IMG/M metagenome (GOLD analysis project Ga0056128, IMG submission 71113) | Marine gutless worms symbiont microbial communities from Max Planck institute for Marine Microbiology, Germany - Olavius geniculatus... ... | reverse complement strand
AGTATCTCTCATTTCATTTTTTTTTAAACATTTCAGTTCTTTTTAGTTTATGTGCTAGATTAAACTGACAGTGTGTTTGTCAGTTTTTGAGTGCAAATTTTCCATTGTATTGTATTGTATGGATACAATGGCTTGGACGCGAGCCACTGGCTGATAGAGGCATCAACGATCGACTGATCAAATTGCACCCATTCATCGATTAGACGTGTTTTGACCTCAGTTTTGCTTGCTTTCGAAACACGGTGTATAGACATGTCAAGATGTTGTGCCTGTTATCAATAAATAGCCATATTTAGATCCCAGAATAGTGCGGGCCCTAATAGGCCTAGTGCAGCTGGTCCACGCGGTCCTGGATAAAATAACGGTAAAGCTTGGTGTTTTCAATCACCCTCGCCGGAGCAGTATAGGGCTGGTTTACGGATAGGCAGGAAAAAGATTTTGGCGACTATCAGTTTCAATAAACTGCAGTCGTTATGCGCTCTGCCATCAGTGATGCGCCGCTGTTTGCGATTCCGCCGACCGGCGCGCTCGTAAGTAACGATTACCGCCGGTGTCGGCGACCGGGCGGCAATTTCTGTACGTCTCCAATGGATCTCTTTATGTGTATGTGCCGCTGTGCAGAAGCACGGAGTGCGAATCATCATAGGTAATTTCTATGAAAACAAGGCTGGCGTCATATTCTGCGAGGCCTACAAACAGAAGATGTACGGCTCCAAGTATGCGTGGATAATCACAGGTATAATAAAAGTGTCAATTACGATTACTGAATAATTTCTGACCAGCAATGGTATTATTTTCGTTTTAGGTCTTGCCTATAGTTACGTCAACTTTTATCTAGGACATCTATACGGGGTTAAGAAAATAAAAAATAGAACGTGGGTCATCTTCTCGTTCTTTTTCATCGCTTCAATTCCAACCCAACAGGTCGATGGTCAATTTATCTACCTTGGAGGGATAGAAGGTTGTGTTGACCAGGATTGATATACAGAGATTGCTTGATAATTGCCGACCGTTTAGTTAAATCCACGATCGAATGTTCGACGCCCGTCCGTTACCGCGGTGCGCCACCAAGCCAAGTACTGACTCGTGTTCAGTGAACTAGGCCTATACTTATGCTAGTAACTGGCTTACGTAGTATCTACTTACCCTCGCAGTTGGTAATGGTTGCTTAGGATTCTTCACTCCGGGTTGGTGGAGAGCGAGGGACGAGGACAACCCCCATGACTGTACAGTGGCTGAGCTGGAGAAAGCCATTCAAGGCTACTTCACTGCTGACGCTCTGCCACGCAGTCTCTCCACGACGCCTGGCATCTCCGGCAAGGTACGCTGCAGCAGCGCTACTCGATCATAGTAATGCTTTTTTCTGAATTTTTTTCTTGCCAGTTTTTATAAAACAAAATCGGTCCCTTATAGCAGATGAAGACTTTCCGACTATATTTTTGACATTTTTGCGTATGATTATTATAAACCACTCACAGTAGTCGTTTAACGTCTATTAAAAGTAGAAGTCGTAAACGCATCTAAAACGTAAACTGAAAAGCTGTTCTGATGAACATTAAAACGCATGTAGACGTTTGTTAGCTTATGTTTATCGTGTAGACTGATAAAAAATCTGTATGAAGACCGCAATGTCGTAATTATTTGTCAGCTACAGCAGCTAGCTAACGTACTGATAATGAAAATTTTCTGCGATCTTTAACGTGACCATAAAGCAGACTATTTTGTGAGTAAAACGGCAACCAGAATTTGTTAATTATGCTCACTTTTTAAACTTATTCAAAGTCAGTTTTAATGTTTGTAATAATAAGTAGTAATTCCTCTAAATAGCCTGCTTGAAGTGGCTCGTAGAAACTCAGATTTGTGTGGCTGTTGAACGTGCATGACAATGTGTACTATAGACTAAGAAAGAGTTCCTCTGGGAGTATTATCGGCGGACGGCGAACAGCCCTGGTTTGACCGGTCACCAGGAAGCTCCGTATGGCTATGACAGCGTCTGGACCGTGGCACTGATGCTTAACAGCAGCGTACAACGCATGGCCGATGAAGGTCGATTATGTAGTTCTGTAGTCAATCACTCGATCATCGATCATTATGTCAAAAGATTGCATATACAAAATGCACGTAGAATCATATAAAACAACGACACAGAAGCTAAAACTAAATGTCCACTCCAGAGCAAATGTCTGCAGTTTTGTCTAACGCATCGCAAGTTTCTTTCGTACAGGTTTTTTTCGATTTCTGTTAGAAGTATAAAATTTATTATAAAGTCGACGATATACATGTTTATGTTAAGATTGCAGTAAAAACTTTAGGTCTATTCGGCAAACCGAACAGTTCAGGTCTACGGGTTAACGGTCACAAAGATCGTGAAATTCGTGTTTTTTGTATTTTAATTTATTTATTAAAATTTTGATACCTTATGCTTTTTGCATAATTACTGCAACTGTTTCGTTTGTTATGCGACATATATCCAAAAATTACCCGACACTTATAAAAACATGGATAAATGCCAACATGTCATGTTGTTCCAAATCAATTCTTATACGGGGTTGACTTAGCATGAGGCTATCCAAGCCTGTCAGCTCTAAGACTTGTGTTGCTTTTCGTGTTAGTGGTGTGGTACAGTGTGATGTCTTAAAATTCTGGACCTCAATGACGCTGCTAATTGTAGGCTGGGGGCGAAGCATTGAAAATTTTACGTACGACGACATTGAGATGGGAGAGTTGTTCTGGAACTTGACTCGCAACACAAGCTTCGAGGGCGTCTCTGTAAGTCCTGTCGATTTTTTTACGCTGGCATGCTTGATCACACTTAGCGATGTATACAATATTATGCTTCAAGGAGGGGGGAGAAAGTCGCAGCAGTATTTCCCATCTTTTTTTTCTTTTTTTCATGTCATGAAGTCGATCTCTTAGAAACAGTTACATACTCTGGGAAAGCGCTGCTTAAGCTCATCGTCGTCGCATGTACTTTACCTCACGCCACAGACATTAAAATAGATGTACGCAGTTCATAGCTTGGGCAGCTCATACCCTGCTTGTAGTTTGGTGGCGTAATCGTTAGGGCGTCTCACTTGCGATCATTACGTCGCAGGTTCGAATCCAGACAATGACTCTGGGCTAGTTATTCGCACACATATGCCGCTGATACCAACCAGTTTAATTTAGTACCGATGTAAAACCGGGGATGTAACATTAGATTAAGAAAAAGGTGATCTATCGTTAGGAGGCTCAGTAAGCTTACGAGTACTGCCACCCCAAAATCTAAATGTAAATCCGCAGTTACATGTAAAACACAAACCATTTGCAAGTACATTTTGCGTCCGTAGCCTGTGCTGCTGCTGCTGCTGCTGCTGCGCTAGCCGATGACTTAGAACAAGAAGAAGATTTCGCGTAGACAGTTAGTTCCGTTGCGTTCCTTTTTTCGGCACTTTGATGACTTAAGCCGTGGTTCCAAAAACATTTTTAAAGTATACATATTTTTGTGTTTTATTTTACATTTAGTCACGTTCTAAATATTTTCGCATAGACTTCGAAGCCTATGATTGTAGAACAAAACACGAAACGTTTGCAAACCGAGCCAAAGTTGCAGATCTGAATCAACTAGGTCAGGATCTTGCTGTGGATTTTTGCCGTGAATCGTTCTGGATTTGGTTTGTGCCATTCTATACCGAAAATCTATAACAAATTGAAACACGTAATGTTGAGCCAAAACTACAATTACTTTGATTTATTGTTTGTTCGTTACACAAATAGTTGTACAGCATGTTGAACGTTAAAAAAGTCGTTTACAGCTCTCAAAGGTAACCCATTAAAGAGCTACGGAGCGTCACCTGCCGCGTAAGATCAGAGGTGAACGTACCCCCGCCTTAACGCCAGCCAAGCATGGGCCGGTACACGATTTACCTATCTCGGAGGGATATAAGGCTGAGTTGACCTTGTTGTATGACCAATTTATTTCAAATGAAATCAGGCGGAGTTTGGTTGGAACTGTTCAGGGTCCTGTGTTGTTCAATGAGAACGGTGATCGTCAAGGTTTGACTCAGATCGAACAGCTTCAAGGCGATGACGAGGTCCAAGTCGGTGTTTACAATCCGTCGTCTCCATTCATCAACAAGATTAGCTGGCAACATCCGCTCTACTGGAAAGGTTTGCTGCTTCACATTGAACAAGAAGCCCAGCTGTCGCTCGGATAGCGGACCGTACTGGTTGTCAGTGACCTTCAAGGTCATTCAAGGTCGATGACTTTCATGTCATTTGAAAGCCAATATGCGACTTTCTGTTAGTGATTAATAGCAACCTAGGCCCTATCTCGCACCGTTTAGCCAAAATACATTCGTAACAGACGGACAGACAGACGGACGACAACTCGTACCATAAGCTCGATTGTTACGTAATTACGTGATCATTGTTGTTATTTGACATGAATAAATATTCTGTGTATTTTACTACTTTTCTGTTACAAATGTACCGTAGAAATTAAAAGATACATAAATTTTATACTGATATTGTCATTGACTGAAATAGAACATGCTGTCATCTCCAAAAAAATGACCTTAAGTTCGGTTTTGCGCTTTTTACCGTCACCGTAACCTAAACGTAAAAATCATTTTAGTTTAGAGACCAGTGTGATTTATGAACCCAGATTTTGAGGGGTCAATTTTGAAGCTATTTTGTGGCCCCTTATGACAGAAACGTTGTCGTTGTTGTGTTGGCGTACAGATAACGACCCTCCGGCCGATTCAATCACGGAGAAGATAACTCCGCGAGTGATTTCAAGCGGTCTGCTAGTACTGATGACTGTATTGGCTGCGCTTGGCATCGTACTGTCTTGCATCTTCCTCGTTTTCAACGTCAGATACAGACACTGCAAGTACGCATTCCTGCGTCCGTAGTCGTCGCTGGTGCTATCGCTGTAGCCGATGACTTAGGCCGCGGTTAAATGCAATACAGAAACATTTCAGAAAGATTTTGCGCGTGTTTCATGTTTCACTTTGCATGAAGCTATGTCATAATCATTTTCAAAGGCACTTCGAAAAATATGAATGCACATAAAAATCATACTAAACAACAACCAGAAACTACAAGAAACTTAGCTGTCGCTAAGATAGCCGACTTTACTGTTTGACAGTGACCTTCAAGGTCATTCAAGATCAATGGTTGTCATGTAATTTGAAAACCAATATGCGACTTTCTATTAGTGATCAATAGCAACCTAGGCCCTACCTCGCACCGTTTAACTACAGTAGCGCCCACCGACCTTCAAGGTCATCCAAGATCGATGATTTTCATCTAATCTGAAAGAGCGTATGCCTGTTCCTATTAGTGGTTGATAGTAACCTTGGCACTGTCTCTCACCGTTTCCGAGATACGGCCACTTATAGCTTGAAACATTCTATTGAAAAATTGCTGCCAAACCGCTGCAGATGGAGACATGGTTACTATTGACAGCCCATAGGAAGTCGCCAGCTCCCTATCCGATGGCACCATCGTTGACTCCTACGACTTACCGGTTAGCCGCAATCCCGGTCGATTTTTATACTATAGTGCGTTATGACTGATCAAGGTCATTCAAGATCAACGATTTGCACGCCATTTAAAAACCAATATGTGATTTTTATTTTTTATTAGTGATTAATAGTAACCTAAGCGCTATCTCGCACCGTTTAGCCACAATACATCCGTGACAGACAAACGACAGACAAACGGACGGACGACAACTACGACAACAGATCGACCGTTACTTGAGTGCGGTCGGCTAAAAACTAAATGCAACAGCGAATGCCTGCAGTTTTGTTTAACGTATCACAAGTTTTTTTTCGTGCAGTTTTTTCGACTTTTATTAGAAGTATAACCAAGTTGTTATAGCTATGTTGTGATTGTGGACGCTTCATAAATCTTAAATATGTCAAATAGTACCTATCTGTTATGTAAGACAAAGACAAAAATGACTTAATAATAAGTAGTTTTTGGTATTTAATCACTGTTATATTATGGTCGTTTTGTGGTTCCTAAACGAGGCACTACCAGACGTTATACTAGGATATGTCAAATGTTTACCGCGCATGGATGTCTGCTACTGTGCCAGGTACATAAAAATGTCGAGCCCAAACATGAACAATGTGATTCTGATGGGAGCGATACTGATATTCACGTCAATTATATTCAACGGCACAGATAGCAGTTTGGTCGACGAGTCGGCTCACCTCGTCATGTGCAAGGTTTGTTAGCACACTACAACCGATACCGTAGGCCTACCAAGCTAATATAGGAAAATATGTGTCAACTCAGTGTCGACATATTGTCAGGCCGTTTGCCTAAACTATTTTGTTTCTTTTTCGCATTGAAAATTAGCACACCGGTTAGGCCCGTACTCCTGGCCCGAAAAGCGTTTACACGAATTTTGTTTTTTTAATGTTTTTTTGTGTTTTCGAGTTAGAAGCCCATACGTCATAGACGGACGACCGAGAGAGACGGACGAACAAAATGCTTAACGCGTAATGGCATAAGGTAAGTTTATTAAAACGGCACGCATAATGATTACAGTTACAACAATAACTGGAAGTTTTCAGAAAATTCATACCTCCCGTTTGTTTTCGATTGTCTGCAGTAAACTCCTGTAAAAAATCCTAGAGCCGGATCGTCTGTCCCTGTCCCATCGATCGGAAATGTTCGTTATATTTTTGTTTTCCAAAATATCCTATATTTGGATCACGATGCATCCAATGTTGTGTATTTGGCAGTGTTACAAGTGGACGATGGCGCTCGGTTTTTCGATGGCTTTTGGCGCCATGTTTAGTAAGACATGGAGAGTTCACAAGATTTTCACCAACAAGAAGATTCAGCGCATGGTAAGACTTTCACTCATTAGCGCTGCAAAGAGATTCCATAGAGGGTTGCCAAGTTCCAGCCGTTTTATCTGTTTTTTTTTTAATTTTAAATATAAATTACTACTGTCAAATTTATAGCTTTGTTATAGGACTGATAACGATGAAACATTTTTAATGTCATTTTCACAAAACATTATATAAATTTTGATTAAAACTCATAGAGGTAATTGCCGAAGAAAATGTACGTTTTAGTTTAGGAACTCTTGTCAGTTAGTTGTTCAGCTAACGGTTGTCACAAATACACTAAAACAAAATTAGCGAGTTTTTTTATCTAGTCTTGTAGATAGACTAAATAATTACGTCCGCTTAAAAAAACAAATTGATAGATTCGATTTTAAATGCTCGTCATCGTACTTACATTATGTCACCTTATTTGCGCGACTTTTGTCAAGTGTTTGACGACTGAAATGTTATTAATCGTTAAAAAGTTCTAACGATTAATCGCACAATTAGTCGTAAATTTTCGCAGAGAAAATTTTGTTTTTTTTTGAATCAGACTAAGCATACTTTATTGACATAAGCGGCGCAATTTAGGCCTACTGGAATTTTGTTGATATTGAACGGCGATTGTCGGAGTTATTTGAAAATGTAACAAAGGCCCGTGTTTTTGAGACGCAGTGTAATACCCCGTTTACACGACGAAGCATCGTGTAGACGGAGTATAAGTCTGAGCTGTGTGCGCTGATGCAGGTGATCAAAGACTATCAGTTGATGGCTGTCGTCTGCATTTTGGTTCTCGTCGACGTTCTGGTGCTCACAGTCTGGGAATTCGCTGATCCTCTCGTCATCGTCGTCTCCAACAAAACACTCGAACAGATCGTCAGTATTTCGTCTAATTCCATCAAAACGTTCATAATCGCACAATCATGGATTCCATCAAAGAAATTTACTTTTATGGTCAGCTGCAGTTTTTTCGCATCGTCGTTTCACCGTGCTTTGATAACCTCGTTAATACCTAATAACGGTGGAACAGTTTTGTTCAGCCTATACCTGGGTTGAACCAATACCTGGTCAATATTTGTTCAGGCTTAGGGCGCATTGGGCCAATGAAGCACGGAGACAAACAATACAATAATTGTGTGGCTAATGACTAAGGACTTAAGGTGCGTTCTCACTGCGCGCGTACGCACGCGGACGATCTCAATTGACTGTTCAATCAAGCCCTAATCCAAGCGCTATTTCACCCTAGAGAGCGGATACATTTGAGATCGTCCACGCGCGTTAACGCGCGCAGTGAGAACGCACCTTTATGCTGACGACGCGCAAACGACTTATCTGTCTGTGTAAGACCATATTCAACGTTGAGAAATTCGCGCGTTATTGAAACGGAAAGATCGATAAGGTATTATGATGAACTCAGCGATCATTTTTTTGATTGGTATGATCACACTTCAAGAAGCGATAATTTTGCACGCCCCCCAGCCACTAGGCCTTCAACTCGACCTGATTTGCATTATAATTGGAAAACTCACTTATTCTTTTGCTGGATCATATTATTCAATGATTATTAATTATTGTGTCGATTATTCTGCTGGCATTTTCTATTGCAGCCTGATCCGTCTAACGACAACCAGGTTTTAATTCCTCAAAGTCGGTTCTGCGAATCCTCTCACATGTGGTACTTCGCTGGCGTCCTGTACGCAATTAAAGGTCAGCACATTTTTTGTCACTTAATCATAATAAATATTCCTATTTAAGTTCCATTGCGATTGTATTCGCTAACGTATAAAAATTATGTACTTTATTTTGCCGGTGGGCCACTACGCTTGTCGACATTATTTTGATGTTTAACTTTGTACGTGTATTATACGAAAATCGATGTGCATTAACAATACAGTGGCAATGCTTTAGGTAAACGCGTTTAACCGGCCTGAGTCATAATCTTATGGTGATGCAGGATTGCTGATGCTGTTTGGAGCGTTCTTGGCGTTCGAAACACGCAAAGTCACCGTCCCAGCGCTCAACGATTCCAAGTTCATTGGTCCGTATAGCCGTATTGGCGCTTGTTCCTATGATAAGACACTCCAAATCTTATCTTACGTCGCGTCTGTTTATACTTTATTGTAACTATTGTCCTCAATTTTAATCTTGAATACGTTGCATGGAGATTTTATCGTCGCACCACTGTGTTGCTGGTCAGCTGTTAATGCACTGTGGACCTTTTACTGATTCACCATGCATTTGTTACACGGAACCATATTGTTCCTATTTCCTAATATAACTCTAATTGATTCTTTGCTGTCGTGTCGGTTTTTGCAAATAAAATAAATAAATAAACCAAATACAACTAATATTTAAAAAAAATTTTTTACGGAGTCTTATTTCTAATAATTTTGTTTATTTTCATGTCTCATTTCTTTCTTATGTTATTATCTGTTTTCCTGCAGGCTGAGATTTCTATCCCAGTTTTTCTTTTCGTGTAAAAGTCAGACCAGCCAATGGAATACCAAAACTCTTACTGGGTTTTTTTAGTTAACGTTCTGCTAAATACTTCTAGTAATTTTAACTTCATTTTTGAGTTAATTCGCTATTTTGATAGATTATTTGGCTACAGCATCAGAGCATCTCCGTGAAAGTAATGCAGAATATGATAAAAACTGATAATGCGATGAATATAATAATAACAATAATACATCATTTTATAGAGCTATTTTTATAGCGCTATGGAGTCCGAAAATACAACGTAGGCGTAAAGGTAAAACTTAATGAGACGTGCGTGGTCTGCATCGCTGGTGCATCATGCAGGTATCAGCGTGTATAACGTGGTGGTGCTGTGCCTGATCGGAGTGCCGACGTCATTCATGATCAAAGAACAAATCGACGCCGTCTACACTCTGACGTCACTTTTCACCTTCTTCGCCACCACTCTCACCATCTGCCTTGTCTTCATACCCAAGGTAATTCAGTCATCACAACTAACGTAGGTCTACAACAACGTTTTCCGTAGCATCAACAAACTTGAACAAAGCTATCATACACCGAGTCGGGTTAGTACTGAGATGGCGAACGTTCGTCCTGGTATTCAACCAAGGTATCCAGGCCAACTCAGCCTGGCCATCCCTCTGTGGGTAGACAAAATAAGTACTGGCGACGATTTCTGACATTGCTAGAAAAGAAACATAACAGCATAACAGTAGGCTAGGCACGGCTGGCATTGCGACTCAGTCGGTTAAAGGTGCTGGCTGTTAACAGAGCCGGCTATTCGACCGACTTGCTTTGTATGCTAGCTTAATTGGGTTTAACGCTCGCCGGCTCAAAGCGTCACAAATGGGATGAGCTCCGCCGCAGCTGAACCAGGCCAGCTGCCAGGGCGTAAATCTTCTTCTTCTTCTTCTTTCTGTAGCGCCACCTACAACATCGTCGGACGGACGGACGGACGGGCAAGGCGCGTAATACGGCCCGGGGGACGGCCGCATAATAAGCGTGTTGAGTTTTATGTCTGCACCGACTTGTATGCCGCATGCGCGTTCCCTGCAGGCACAATACATGAACCTAGGTCCATTTTTTCACTGGACGCAATCCGATCAATACAGCAGTTTACAGGATCAGTGATCACCTATACTCAACCCAACCCGATACATGCGTATACCATACGAAAGATTACATGCAAAAAATTAAATTATTAAAAATTGTACACCATTGATTACGGGCATTTCACGAATGTTCTGAATCGCAAACTTTTAGTTGTAAACATTTTTTGCAGCATTGGGTGATTTCACTCTTTGGCTTGGAAAGCTTGAAAGGCTAAATCAGAAAGTGAAATCGCTCATTTCAGTGATTGCTGATATTTCAAAATATCACATTTGTTTACTGTAAAACAATTATAAACTGAAATAAATTCGCAAATGTCAATGGCAAGCAATGTCTCGCTTTGAATGCTGTCGAGGAATGATTACAGAAAAAATATTATTATTTGACTCTTATCGAGACCAAACCCATTACCTCGGTCCACTCAACTACGGCGCCGACCAACCGGGCTTTCCCCGTTGTCGGTCCTCGGACCTGGAACGACCTGCCAGACAACGTGACTTCTACCAAGTCGCTGTCCACCTTCCGCCAGCGTCTGAAGACTCGTCTCTTTACAAAATCATTTTCTGACTATTTTTCTGGACTAACTGTGAATCTTGCAGTAGTTTGCTTTACCTAGGCCACTTTAAAAAATCCCAGTTTGATTGTTCGATGTTGTTCGCTGTGCAATGATGCTGCGGCGTGCAGGTATTGAAGCGTAACCGAGAGACGCACACGCGGACGATGTGGACTCGTGCGAAGGAGAGCGCCATCAAGCAACAGAAGGAGTCCACGTCGTGCGCAATGCCAACAGCCGGGACGAGTGTGATGAGCGCTGACGACGAGACGACCACTTTCAGACAACAGCTTGCACAGCTGCGCCAGGAAAACGACGCGCTCAAAGAGGCACTCGAAGAAGTACGAGTTCTCACATTAATCACTGGAAAACTGCGTCGGCTCAGTGCCGACATGTTAACGACATTATGCGGCCATCCACCTGATGTTTGACCTCTTGAGCCAGATGGTACATCACCGGTTACTTTTGCCCCGTGAAACGTAGCACCAATTTTGTTTTTTACTGCGCTTTTTAGCCCACAATACTTAAGTAACGGTTAAGCTTATGGTACGGCTGTCGTCTGTCGGCCGTCCGTCCGTTTGTCTGTTGTCGTCTGTAACGGATGTATTGTGGTTTAACGGTAGGTCATAGCGGAAAACTTTTTACACGAATAATTAGCTAGGCGTGCAAAATTTCAGCGATGTAGTGCAAGTAAAACATTTTGAAATTCAAAATTAAGTGAAGGGGAAGAATAGAAAAAATGTGCGTTTTTCATTAAAAAACTGACCATAATCTCAAGACCGATGAGAGATACGGCCTGTATTACTAAGCCTATAATTCACTAACAGGAAGTGCCATTCGCCTTGTCAGATGAGATGGAAATTATTGACCTTGAATGACCTTGAAGGTCAATGACAACCAGTACGGTCGGCTATCCTAGCGACAGCTGGGCTTCTTGTTCGTTTTCGTGTTAAGAGACTGTACGGGACGGACAAACGGACAAACAGACAAGCAGGCAAAACCGGTAATGCGGCTAATTAGGACGTCCGCATAATGAAAAGCAAAGAAGTTGTGTATTTCAGGTGTTATATTATGGATTTCTCTACTATCTTTCCAGCGCAGTGTTTTATTTTCGTTTCCTCAACACAACCGTCTATGTTTTAATCGCCATGCTAGTGAATAAATTACGTGGGTAAGGGGCCTACACAATTTAGGTTAGGCCCCTATGCTATGGCTTTTTGTAATAATAATACCTGTAATTACATTGCTGACATATTTCGTATTGTGTTCGTTATACTTCTGCATTTTTGCGAGTGAACGTCTTCAACAAAAGAAAGAAAGGAGAGACCGCCGCTATTTTGCGCGCACATGTTGTTGTATGCCGTTTTTATGACGCAAGCAGTCTCGGTTTCCTTGGTTTTAGCCGGTTAGACTATGACCTAAGCACAATGCGATCGTGCGATGATTGAGAACGGTGGGCGTGCTGATGTGAGTCACTGACGCAGTGGCAATGCCGGTCTTCCCTCGCTTTCCCAGCGCGCTGAAAACGAACAGTATAAACCGTGACAGAACAAGTTGTAGCGTCGCTGTAAATAGACGAGACGATTATTTGACGTCTACTTAAGTGTAGCATGGTGGTCGCTGGTTTTTGACTCACATCCGTTTCATTGTCATAATATAACAATTCTGCAGGGCAAGTTGCTCATACACAGTGATGTACCTCTGGCATCAAGTAGTAGGTCTGTAATTTTTACTGACCAAAAGGCGGTACTGTTGCGCGGCCGCGAAAGTAGCTAATTGATGTGAATGAAATATTGTGAAACTTTGTGAGTTGGGGCTACGCGTGGTGAAGTTGTAGCACAAATTCGCTGTATCTACTTTTCCGACTGAGCGTGTGTAGTTTGTGCAATGTGTTGCAGTGTCATTGTCGGACGCAGGCGACGGTCAGTGTCGGCATCACGACGTTGCCTCGCCTCGTCATAGCAACGCTTGCTGACGACGACGCCGGCGATGACTTGGACCAAGCAAGTCAAGGACTTCACCCGGTCGACTTGCCGTCCCCACTCACACAGCAGTCAGAGCTATCTACCGACGTCATTCTGGCACCGTCGCCGATGAACGTAACATCGCAGCTAGCCGAACCATTCCCTAACCACACGTGGCCAGCCAACGCGACTAAAGTATAGCATAACTCTATAAGAAACCCTGCTGTCGCTAGGATAGCCGACCGTACTGGTTGTCAGTGACCTTTAAGGTCATCCAAGGTCGATGATTTTTATTTTATCTGAAAGGGCGTATGCCACTTCCTATATTAGTGATAAATAGTAACCTTGGGCCTATCTCTCACCGTTTCCGAGATATGGTCAGTTTTTCGTTGAAAACGCACATTTTTCCTACCTGCCTTCATTCAACCCCCAATTTGAAAAATTTGTCCTTTGAGTAAATCGCTGAAATTTTGCGTATCCGAGTTTCACACGCATGGCTAATTATTCGTGTAAAATGTTTTCCCCTACAACCTACTCGTTAGCCAGGGTACATCCGTTTCAGACGGACTGACGAACAGACGGACAGCAACTCGCACCAATAGCTCGACCCTTACTTAAGTACGATCGGCTAAAAAGCGACCAAACTCTCAAACTTCCGCCGAGAATGGTGCTGTCACCTAGCGAACGCAACAGTCAACACAGCAGCTACGTGTAGGCCATATGATCCTCATCCGTATTTAGGAACCTTGGATCCGGACCTGGACCGAATCGCCATCAAAATCCGAGTAGTTGGTCCTTAGGCCACTCTCCGTTACTCCTTATATCATCATCATGATCATCATCATGACGCGAAGCGTTCAGCCGTAGAATCCCGCCGTTGCGATTTGTCGCAGAACGACTTGATTGTGTCAACTTCAGAGCGTTGGTCAACGGTTTTCCCGTGTTCCGGCAGATCTGCTGAATCCAGGTGGTGGGAGGTCGACCTCGAACACGCCTCCAGTCGGGAGATGACCGGACACCGTCTTGAGTTTTGCAACAGATCCGAATTGATCTGGTGTGCTCGGACATCATCTGCTTATCTGGCAACGTGGCCGAATAAAGACAAGTCTTTATTTGCGAACGATGGAGAACAGACCAGTGCGACGTAAGATTTCGTCACAATCATTCGAGACGTAATGGTACCATCTGATGTGAAGGATCTGTCGTTGACTCCAGGTGTGAAAGCAATCCAGTCGCTGCCAGTCATTCTGTTTGTGGGTCCCCTCAAAGAATTTCATTAAAATCCTGTTCCGCATCTACTAAGTCGATTTGAACTATAGAGACTGTTAGCGATTTGTAGGTTTGGAACTATTTAACTGCTATCCTATTGGCTCTTTGCTAAACTATATCCACAGCGGCATTTAAAACGGAAACACTGTAGGCTCTATGTTCTTTTACTCGCACAACAAACAGCCGCGCTTAGGTTTTGTCTCGAGAAATCAGGTTTTCAGTCAAAGTTTCGTTGAAATCAGTGGATTGGATACGGATGCATATCGCAGCGTGCGATTATGTTGTTCACTATCAGGCTATATACTTCCTAAGTTATCATACATCCATCATGTCTATAGGCTGTTTATTGGCACAAAACATTGTGTGTACATGTTGTCGAAATGCTTGGACAAACTGATTCGGTAGGCCTACATGATTATCTGTCGCACTTGTTTGATATATTATAGTTTTCATAGTGATTGGCAAATATAATGTTTTGACATTATTTAGCTAACCTGGGTTATGTTGATTAGACCAAGAGAAAAAAATAGACTATTCCATGGTTTAAGTAATAAAAATACAGCAAAGTAAGCACGCATACCGATAATAGGGGTCCGAGAAAGAGATTTCCAAAGAAGATGTCAGAGTCTTATACATAGTAATATCAACATCTGAGAAACTTACCTATCGCAACTACGAAGTAAATCAGTAAGTTGTACAGTGGATATATTTTTTTTATTTATAAGCGTAAGCTACTGACTCAGTCACTCAGTTGTGTAACGCCGTCCGAATTATACGCCATGAGGCCTATTCGCCAAAAATGTACGAGCTCAGCCCTTCTTTCTCAGGTCCATAGAAAGTTAACCAACAAAGTCTGTAACTTCGTGACTTAGTAATCAGACAATTGCGAATTTATTGTTGAGTGTGTTAAACTGTCAGTGAAGATTTTTGAAATCAGTCAGCTTTTGATGAAATTGTGATGACAAAATATGTTGGTTCAGTTTTTGAACAACTATGTTGAATATAAGTTGAATCATCTTTAAACGTTGATAAAATTGGCAGCCATCGCTATTTTGCTAAAACAGCATTGACATCAACACACACATCAATACTCAAAAGTTCTAACTTTTATGGGCTTCTGAATTTTAGTCCGGAGAATATTTTATAGGACACAACTTTGCACGAAAAAGTTGCAAATGGATGCACATTGCACAGCTGTAGGTGAATAATTTGCCTTCGATTTGTAGCAAACTGAAACAAAAGCAAAGCAAGCATGTCGGTACCGTGGGCAGTACGTGCATGCGACGCATAAATCAATAACGTGAACAAAAGATGATAACGCCCAATGCCGAAGCAACATACATGCAAGCCTGTATGCCTGAAAATAGGTGTGACAGGGCAATTACATGTAACAGGTAGTATATAGAATTGTAATACGCTGTAGTCGGAACTGATAACATGTCATTTATAGTCAGTTTTAGTCCGGTTTCAAATCCAAGTTTATTTCATATTCATGACTTGTATACTTTCTCCCCATTTTCCACCCACTCGGCGCCTGCAGCGTTTCGTCCACGAATATAGTGGCTTGTTTTGCGCAAAGAAGAAAACTTCAGCAAAGTATAACGCAGGCTTCTTACAGTTCCAGCAGTTCACACAATAACAAATAGGTAACAAGAAAGCTACATTGCGATCTCGAATAAATATTAGACACACATCTTCCATCAACTATTCAAAGCTGGTAGACATAGGCCTATAATAAAGCCTGAGTCATAAAATAGTGACAGTGACCACACTTGATGCGATTTTTAGAGAAAGCGACGAAGTCAGCGATTCGTCATATAAACGGCAAACTTTGAATAAAACTTGTAACGTCATGGCATGCATTTCAAATTTTGGTACCAATCTAAAGCTCCTATGCAACTTCATATTTAGGCTAGATAGCAACCCTGTGCTCGGCCTATGAGTTGCCCCGTTTCAGATATACTGCAGTGCAGGGTTTCTATTTTGCATACGTGCCCCTGTTCAACGCGAAAATTGGGTTTGTTTCCCCAAATAAATCACCCACGTCAGGGATCCAAAGACCAAAGACTTTAGCATAATAATCCTATGTAATAACATTAACCTATAATGACTACAAATCAGAGCAGATGCAGACATATAAGAGCACAAACAAACAAACAATACGATGCCATCAGCACGCTATACGCACAGGTGTATTGACCGCAAGTAAAAAACTAATACACGTGTTCATGCACTCATGCGCAAATAACGATATAGGGGGCCTAACGATAACTATAAGTACAATATAAGGTGGGCCAAAAAAGTAAGCTATTGCACTTTGTTCATATTTTCGCTAAATATTGATAAATTTTTACGAAAACGACGAAAAAGGGAAAGATGTCGTACAATCAAACAGAGTAACAACGGACAAAAACAATAATAAACTAGAAAATTGGGGCAAAGCCCAACGTGAGTCCGCCCGGCGCCCTAAGTCCGATTGGAAGGAAATAAGGGGTGGGGGTAAAATTTCCTCGGCACCAAAGTCACGTGGCCCGAACTCAAATGCATTGGCATACGCCGAACGCGCAATGTCGACTAAGGGCAGGTCAACATGAGCGCTTATAACTTTGTTCGTAGTGGACTGAATTTCACAAAATTTTTTTGGTTCAACGCCCAAAGGATCCTTCTCGTCAACGCCGTTTAGATTTTGTCGCTGTCTTCATCGGTTTCAGAGATATTCGCGGTCAAAATCGAAAGTTGTCGTAAAACGTACTAAATTTTGGACATTTTTTGCCCTCCCAAATTTTAAGGGAAGCGGTGCCTTCAAAAGTTGTACGTGCGTTAACACCCCAACCTAGAGGCACATCAAGTGCCAAAGTTACGTCGGGCTACACCCCCTAACTCCGAAGTTGTAAGCGCTCCTTTATTACATTTTAAGCCAATTTTTGACCTTCCTTTCAAAAAAATTGTAAGGGGGGCCCCAGTCCCCGGTGGGGGGTGCACTAGTAAGACTTAGTCATTTTCTAGCGCGT
>Ga0056128_1004631_pt1 | contig 17220 bp, 9 predicted proteins | sample WorMetLIZISLAND2_FD_71113 | JGI IMG/M metagenome (GOLD analysis project Ga0056128, IMG submission 71113) | Marine gutless worms symbiont microbial communities from Max Planck institute for Marine Microbiology, Germany - Olavius geniculatus... ... | reverse complement strand
TTAGTGAATTTTTTGCAATTTTTGGATGCAGCACACATTTCAACACTGAATTGCGATGAAATGGCTGGAGACCAAGACAACTTGCGTACGAAATTTTCAGTATTAAACGTAGATTTTAGCAGTCCAAGACCCGACCCTCTAGTTTCAAGGAGGCCGGCGCAGGCGGGCGTCCAATACAGCTACCCTCCTAAAAAGTGGTTATTTTACCGCAATTATCTCGTGTAGCGTGAAAACGGTTGCAGATAGGCACAGACATGCTGCTTATCATAACAAGCAATACTGACATGCTTTTTATTAATGTCAACGTCGATGACCTTAAATGACCTTGAACCCCCAAAATAGGGGTTGTTTGCGATTTCCGACTGCAACACACATTTTTTGTGAGTGAATTGCGCCGAAATGGCGCAAGATGGACCAGTACAACCTGTGTATCACATTTTTAGCATAGAACGTACATTTTTAAAAATCTAAATTTCGATCTCTTAAATTCAAGACGTCTTCCCATTGGTCAGTTCGTCATGTGTCAGTTCAGTTCAGTTACGTCGCTGCGTACGCGCCTTATACATGGTGGATTTCTTGAACACGACGCACTGCAGACGGTATCGTGAATCGCTGCAAGATCATTGAGTTCATGCAGTGTTTTTGTTCGTCGTTGGCGAGCACACGGCACGTGGACGGTAGGCCTGAGTTCATCTCTGCAGTGTGATGGGGCGCGCCGCTGCAGCACATGCAGCTCCATAGGCTCACTGCCCACGGTCGTCATTAACTCGATGATTCTCTCGAGAAATTGAAAGCAGACGACGACGGCGACGACGACCACGCCATGTTTGCCCGGAGCGAGGCGCCGCAGGCACCGAGAGTGACTGCGGCCGACCGACCGGCGATCATTAGATACATCCCATCCAGCTGCTACCGGTTCATTCCAATGATGATGCTGTATGCAGCTCCACGCTTTGGCATTCCTCCCAATCAACGTTCGAGTCCACTGGACAACCTTCAACATAACAACTAAAATGTATCATAATTATAGCATTTAAGATATCACCGTTATGACCATTCGTCATAAAATTTCGAAACAACAGTCGCGCAAATTTTTCCACTAAACTCTGATATCGCTACGCAATTTAGTATTTGCACAGTTCGCTACCTAATAGGGGCCTACACTGCATGTCTGTCAAACTCGGCCAAACGACTATTTTCATTTCCCAGCAGAAGCAATGAGTCGCTCGCATGCGTTAAGTTAAAAATGCTAGCGCTATCTCTGCAGATTCGTTCATTCTGGAAGTCGATGCTTTTGGCTGCTAAATTGCCCTCACATAATAAAGTAAACCGACATGTTTAGCAAATACATTTATGTCAAAAACTTGATGTGTATAGGTTAGCCTAACACTGTGGCAGTAAATAAGTAGCCAAGAGGCGCCATGACATTCGATTGGGCACTTTCACTTTGCCTTACGGCACTTGCAAATTATTGCATGGAAAGATCTAGAACAATACTGTTCTAGCGATCTCTGCTACTTGATTTTGAAAACCTGCATAAATAAAAGATAACCTGACCGCGATAGATTAAAGTACGAAACTACAAGATAAGCAGGGCAGGCCGTATTAGGCATTGCTGTCCGTCTCTCCGTCTGTCTGTCAGTATGTTGGCCTGTGTCTTACACAAAACAGGAAGCTCTAAAAATTCGAAATTGCAGTACAGCACGGTCGTGAATGTATCTTAAGCGTCAGCACAGTGAATGCAATGTGATACATGCATTCTCTTCAGTAATGACTCGTTCTGCCTGATACATTGTTTTTGATCGATTGATCGATTGGTGGAATGACTGATTGATACGTTCGTTGCTAAAACACACAAAACAGCAATACAATGCAGTACGACTGTCATAGAACTGCCAAGAAAAAACCCAAACAAACATTGCTCAGACTGATAATTTAACAGAAATCAAAAGAAAACGTTAAAACTAGTTTTAAAAGTTATACGCTTACTGTGCTTTCTCGTTCCTTACGGCTCTCGGCGTTGAAATGCTACCTCATTTCAAGATTGTTCCGACTGGAGTTCTGCCGTGTTCTGTGTATGTGACCGGTACGTCTTGATTCATCGGTTCACAGGAGACCGTACATCTGCGTATAGTGCACGTTGTGTACAGCGAGCAGACTTCCGTTGCGCAGTCGCTCGACGTTGAGGCGACTCGGCCCGACGTCCCAGCGTGGAAACGCGTCATGACGCACGCACCTTGCTCCGGCAGAGGTCGCCAGCAGCGCCGTGATGTAAACATCCTCAAGCGGAAACGGCGGCTGGTCCCCGACCCCTCGGGCGGCGGCGGCTTTTAGCAGACGATCGGCGACCGACGACGTCATGGCGTACACGTTTCCGGAACAGTACGGCGGAAAGACCGACGCCGGAAACGCGCGCTCGTCGACGCGCCAAAGACCGCGTCGCTGCACGCTCGAGTTGACGTTAAGAGAGCCGACGATCACGTGGTCTGATGACGTCAGCTGGTAGACGCGGGGCAGCAGGTCGGGCCGCAAGTAGACGTCGTCGTCGGCCTTGACGATGTAGCGGGCCGTGGGGCAGTGACGACGCGCCCAGGCCAGGCCGGACAGCGACTTGAGCGACAGGCTGCGGTACGCGTCGTCGAAGTCGGCGACGATCACGTCTCCGTACAGACGACTCTCACGCCGCAACGACTCAAAACATTGAGCACCACTGCCGGTGCAGTCGCGGTCGCGTCCCAGCATGAACGCTAGCCGGGTATCCGGTACGGCGACGCGCCGGTGCAGCGTCGACCCCCACGTGACTCGAATCGCGTCGCGCTGCATCCGGCCGCGCTGACCCGGCCGCGAGTGAACAAGCACAACGTACACAGGATATGACGTCACGTCGTCGTCATCGACCACCGCGTCGCACAGCTGAACGTTGTTGACGATGAACCGCTGGTGACCGTGGCCGACGGAACTGGAAATGTCGGTCGTCACGTTGACGGATGTCGATTGTCGTCGGTGATTCTTGTTGTCGACTGCGGCTGCGCAGTGCACACTTCCGGCGGTCCACAGTGTCGGCGTGATCGGCACCATTAGCAACAGCATCGTCGTTAGCATCAGCAGCAGCGTCATTAATGACGTCACCAGTAGCGCATTACGTACGTGGGAACCTGTCGTTGGCAGTCGCACCCATGTACCGCCAGGCGTCGCCACTGCAGCTGACATGCTGCGATCAATCGGGTAAATTTCTACACCGGGAATTACTACACCGCTATATGCTTTCGTTCTGTACTTTGCCGCTCCATTTTCTGTGCTCACATCCGCCAAACGTCAAGATGGCTGCTGTGAGACAAACCGTCGAGTGAGCCGGATGTTCCTGGACCGACCCGGAAACAGAAAGCTGATCGGCGTCGCGCCTCCCGGCGGCCGCCTGATTCTGGCAATCGGTGTCTGTCTGTCTGTCTGTCTGAGGCTGAGCGAGGTATGATCCTAGGCCTATACAGCCAGCGAGCGAGCACCCATCATGAGTGCGCGAGCGCGAGTGTGTGCGTGGACCTGCGTGCGCGGCGCTCTTTGCTCCCGCCTCATCCATAATGCAACAGACGTCACTGGCCAGCGTCACGTAACTCGCCGTCGACAGTCACTGCCGGCGCAGCCGAGGCAGAAGTAATCGCGCTTCCAAAATCCCAGTGTTCCAGATCGCCGCATAAGTAAGATTTTCAGGAAACGGAATAAAGGATACGCGACAGTGCTTTTAAACACGAATTACAGTATCTCACTTCACCGAAAAGCGTACATAAATTAAGTTGTAATGTAAATTTGGACAGAAATTTTGGTGTCCTTCCTTCTCTATAGACACGGCAAATTACAGGATTTGCAAAAAAGTATACGCAATCCCACCATGATTCGCGTATCTGTCGCGGTAAGTTCGGTTCGTTGTGACGCGGCGTGTTCCAGTAACGCCACCGGTTGCTGCGATGCGCTCCAACCGACGTTTGTTTCCCGGCATGCATACAGTCAGCAAACAACAACAGCCGAGAACCGGCCTAACCTATGCGAGGTAGTACAGGCCTACATTGCAAGCTCTGCTCCCACGGCTCCATGCGTTGGCATGGCAACACACCGGAGCGGCTGCAGCAGCTGACAGCTGTTGTAACTCTTGTTTTGATCCTTCGTCCGTTCGGTTGTCGTCCGCGTGATTTAGTAATGTAAAAAAACCGTCGGATGCAGGCTAATGATCTCATGACTCAGCGACGCAGACTTAAACCCGCCGCCGATCGAAGGAGCTGCAATCGATCGAATTATTCGGACGAATCGAGATTTTTGGTCAAAGCGAACTGCTTGACTATTTTAGTCAAAATTGCAATCAACTCAAAGCGCCGCGTCATTCCGACACATTCGATCATCTATTCTTCTTAACGCGAAATGAAAAACACAACAAAATTTTATATAACTAACTATAGGCCTATAACTGTAATAAAAATGCCTAGCATTGTTTTGTCAAGGATAAATTTTAAATATTTTTTGGAACAAGAAAGCCCAGCTGGCGCTAAAGTGGGCCGACCGTACCGCCTATATCCAAAGGCCAGTATTCGACTTCCGGACGCGAAAAGAAAACGATTTCCCAGAGTGATTACAATCCCATTCACGATGCTGCTCTATTGACGAATCAACACTAAGATACGACACGGTAATTCGGCGCCCGTTGTTGATGGCAGCAGGCAGCAACTTTGCATTAAAATTGCGGCCAAACCGCTGCAGATAAAAACATGGTTACTGTTGACAGTTTGTAGAAACTCGTCTTCGTCCTATCTAACGACACCATCGCCGACTCTTTATGACATACAGCTTAGCCACAATACATCCGTTACAGACAGACAGACAGACGACAGACAGACGATACACGTACCCAAGGTCGACCTTAATGGTCGGCTAAGACGAAGCTCAGTTCTTGGAAAAAAAAGTTATCCAGTAAGTAAAAACACGCTGTGCGTATTTTATCCTGTAAGTATTAAATGACCCACACTAGAAGTGACTTTTAATTGACGAACGAAGAGTTCTTTCAAATTTTAGAAGCACGGCTGACAGCGTGTGCAGTGTGCAGTTGAGACTAGGCCTATACCGTTACGGTGTGTATGGTGATAGGTTTATACGCTGCAGTGGATAGACGAACGGACGAACAGCATTTTACAGCACCTTTGCGGACCGAACGCGAAGGCACTTTAGTGGCAAGGATAATGTGAACATACTGCGTATTGCGTTGTATTCGTCGTGGTGGTGGTCGTGACTGACAGTATAAGCTGCACCGTGAGTATAGAGAGTGAACGCTCACGTGGGGCATCGCATCGGGGTCTGGTCGGTCATTCATTCTGTCGGAATGCAGCCGCACGGATCGGACCGGCTTTAATGAAATTCGTTCGCTGGACGACGGCAAAGCGACAACAAATCAACAGCTCGACAGCCTTGATTGCAACGAATCGACCGCCTCGCTTTGCCCTGTTCTACTAACTGACCACTGACTATGGCACGCAGTGTAGCACTGACCGTCACTCACGCGCAAACAGTTAACCGCTCACGAACGTGACACCGGCGTTCGATAGTTAACGTGCCAAGTGACTGAACAGCGAGTGACAAACTAAGAACAAGAGTAAGCCGTCGGACTTTAATAGGCTCTGTCACATTATTTGTGACTGTTAACCAGCATGGGGTGTATTTGGGGGTCTGAACTTTGCGTGTTCTGTGGTGCTTTTTTTGTTACGACGCGTGAAGGCCATGATGTCGTCGTCACTACAATACGACAATAATGCAGGCGGCAGCACAACTCGGAGACGAACCGACGCCCGGCATGCTATGATGCTAATTCAGTGGCGTTGCCACTTGCCAGGATTCGCATACAAGGACAAGAGTAAGCCGTCAGACTTACAAGAGACTAGGAGAAAATAATTTAACGGCAATACGTAAAAAATATTGATAATACGCAGAACACGCTAAGCTAGTTTCTTTTGCTGAATCTGCAACCACCTGAAGTGCAATATCAGACTTTGCTTCTCTGAAGTAACCTAAACAAGAAGCTCAGTCGCTAAAGTGGGCCGACCGTACCGCTATATCCAAAAACCAAGCTGGCCAGCGTCCGACAGTACCAACACAACTCCGACTTCCGGTCGCATAAAGAAAGCATTTTCCAAAGTGACTACCGTCCCGTACACGCTATGGTGACGCTTCTATATCGAGCGCTACAATAAACGCTAGGATACAATACGGTAATTCGGAGAACGTGCGTGACTGCTGCAGGCAGAAACTTTTTGTTCAAAATTGCGGTTAAACCGCTGCAGTAGAGACATGGCTACTATTGACAGCCTATAGGAACTCGTCATCGCCCTATCCAGCAGTACCATCGCCGGCCTTTTGCGACCTACCGTTTAGCCACGATACATGCGTTACAGACAGATACATCGTACCCGAGGCTCGACTATGAGTCGGCCATAGATTAAACACTTGGAAGCCGAGGTAACACGTATCCCAGCGCCCCGAAGATGGTGACGCAAAGGTGCCAATTTGTTGATTTTTTTCACGGCGCAGCAATGTCCCAATGCTTTGTTGCCCGAACGCAGTATTGTGCTAGAATAAAGACACCGATAGGTGCAATATTTAAAATTACTGTAAGAAACTATGTAGGTACTAACATTATCACAGGGATCTGAAAAGGCTTTATGCGATGCTCTCCTGCAATTCGAGCACACATTATAGCCTACTGCGACGCCTTAAGGCGTTCTTCCGTGGTGCTATGTCGTGATATTTTATTCGTTTTTTTTTCAGCCGTTGCAGTCACATAACGGAGCCGCAACTAGTAACGTTAGTCTACGTAAAACGAATAATTTATGGACCAATGTCAGAGTATCTGCGAGACTCTGATCACTACACACGTTAATGGAGAGTAAAACCAACACATTATACGCGTACGTCGCGTAGCCCATAAGGCGCTCTTGGTGCAGCCAGTGGGTGCTATTTTTAAGAGTAGTCCTAGTTTGAGTGTTGTGCAAGCCTAGTGTTGCAATTTTCAGTCGATTCTCCCGAAAGCGATCTTTATTTAGAACTGATTTCAAAATTTGTAGGCCTACTACAGCTGCATGCCACGAATGGCTTCATTTGAGGCTTCATTTTATGCGGAGTAGTGTGACCGGTTTACATTAATTCGAACTCACGTCAACGTTAGGCTGTATGTCACACAAACTGCACGACTCAGTTCCAAACAAGAAAATCGAAAAAGTACAAGGAAAAAAATAATAGACAGAGAGAAGTCGAAAAAGATAGCAAGAAGAAAAAAAGCTAGGCCTACTCCTATGCAAAATCAGCCACTGTTTTGTGTGTGTGCAGTGTGCCCATGGGTCATCGGCTAAACCCGTACTTATTTGTCGCGGTAAAAATTTTGTATGGCCTATACATTTTGCACTGCCACCGGATGCCTAATCGATATCGATTTTCGTGTCCTGCTGACCCGCGCAAAACTGCAGCAGCCGTATAACTAGTTCTACAGCATCGTCGGTTCATGGGCGTCAGGAATAAAAAATTATGGTATCACGTAATACTTCTTTATAGGCAGTAAATTTACAACGGTGTCGGCCGTAGCGGTGATAACTATCCCACTCGACGACTGCTGCTGCTGCTGCAAGCGCCACGTGACGCAATCTATCCGAGCGTCACGTGTCGTCGTCAAGTTACGGGCGCATTGAACGACGCCGGACCAGCAGCACGTCTGCGGTTAATCGACTTTTGCTGTATGCCGGATGTCGCTGTAGCTCACTCGATCGCCGCATTCCGCACAGACAGACAGACAGGCAGACAACTGCCAGACATAGAGCTAGAGGGAGGGAGAGAGAGGCGAACGGTCTGAGACGGTGACTAATCGTGCCGGCGGCGTCGTCGTCGTCGTGTGGTTCAGTTGCAGCGACGACGTCATGACTCGTGATCGAATTGCGGGATTTGCGGCATCACATCACTGTCCATAGGCTTGCGTAGGCCTCTAGTTGATAGAGACAGCTGAGCGGACGCAGCGAGCTCAGGCGTAAAATGCCTTGCTTCAAGTTGCCGTCGTCCCTAAAAAGCTTCGTCACTAGAATTGTTATTAGACCCCAAAAATATTGGTGCAAAACACTGTTTTCAAATTCAAAGTTTTGCTGAAGCAAACTACACTGTTACTCAAAAAACATCCCCGACATTTTTGACTTTTACTTGAAAACCAATTATCAGATTTTGATAATTTTAGGTAAGAATATTCTTGACACAAGTTGCCATCAAGTGACCATTCAGTTTCCCACCTTACCCAATGTATGCTTCTGCACTACCTAGGGAAACCAGATCAAGCGAAATATGTGTTGAAATAAACAGAAAACCTGAAGAAAAACATCCCCGACATTATCGCGTAACCTGAAGAAAGATTAGCAGATTTTAATAATTTTTGGCAGAAATATTTCTGACACAACTGGCTATTAAATACATGTAAGCGTTTTAGTTTCCATCTCACCCAACGTCTGCTTTTGCACTACCTGGAGAAAGCAGACCAAGCATAATACGTGTTAGAATGGATTAAAAAACGTCAATAAATTCCATCTATCCTAATCTATGGGCCCCAACAGCCGGTCTATTACAAGGTTTGACTGTCATGCAGCAGTGTGTCTACCAGATAAAGTTTAAAAATGTCTGAAGAGTCAAGAAGCGACTGGTACAGCCTGCATTGTTCTGGCGCAGAAGTTTATCGATACTGCTGTCAGTGAATGGAGAAAGCGTCTCCTTGACTGTGTTCGCATAGTGGGCAAACACTTCAAGCAATTTTACTGCAGGCAGTTGAAAAATAGACAACTGGATGAAATTTCAGCTAAAGTGTCACAAATGTGAACATAATGTGTTTTTACGCGTTATGTAAATTAAGCAATCATATCCCATTGGATAAAAAGTGATATTTCGCTGGTTGTGTTTTCCTCAGGTACGCTAGTGCAGAAACAAATGCTGGGTGAGGTGGAAAACTGAATGGTCATTTGATGGCAAGTTGTGTCAGGAATATTCGTACCAAAAATTATCAAAATCTGATGATTGGTTTTCAAGTTACAGTCAAAAATGTCGGGCATGTTTTTTGAGACACAGTGAATTTGAACCTAGTGTGCTATGCACGCCACAGTAGATCTATTTTTGACCGACCCTTAGGTCCAGTTTTGGGTACGATATGTTGTCTGTCTGTAGTCGTCTGTAACGCATGTATTGGGGCTAATTGTACGTCATAGGGGTTGGCTATGGTACAGATGGATAAAGCGATGACGAGTTCCTATAGGCTGTCAATAGTAACCATGTCTATCGGCAGCGATTTGGACGCAATTTTGAATGCAAAGCTACTGCCTACAGCCAGCAACCACGTGAACCGAATTACCGTATCGTATCCTAGCGTTTATCGTAGCGTTCGATAGGCCTATTGCAATGTGCGAAGGCTACCTAAAAGTGAGTACAGGGCAAAGTAACTAAACTGAAATGATACGGTTTAGTTTTGGACGAACTGACTAATGGACGAGCAGAGCGTACCATAGTCACGTATCACCGACGCCGTTAATATTAGACGGTGCCTACTGTAATGCACTACAGCTGGCTTATTGCTCAGTTCGTCAAGAACTAAACCATGACAGTTCAGTTGAATTCAGTCGCTCTGTACACGCCTTAAGGTTCGCACAGGCATCAAGGAACTTTCAACTGACAGAGTAAAGGACAGGATAATTTTGACCGACAGTGACGTCACACCATCAGCGATCGACTTAACGTCATGTGCGAAGGCATTTCTTCTCGTTGTTGCACCTGATTGCTACAATCGAACATTTGTTCACACGGACGTATATCCCCCACTACTGTCAAAACAAAAATTTGCGCGCCAGTTGCCTGCATTTTTTCACCGAAAAGTTGCAAATAACTTTTTCAAAACCGATGAATATTCAGTAGTTCGGCCTATCCTAAAAATGCAGCAGATCACTTTTCGACTTACACTATTTTCAGACAACTGATCAAACAACTGTCTGCTTCAATGCCTACAATATAAAATATCAGGATTAACTAAAGCACAATTCAAAATTCTACACATTCGTTACTTAAGTACTGAATAAACCTACGGAAAATCAATAACTCGTAACAACAGTCGATGCGAGAAGTAAAATTTATTATGTTACAGCAGATTAGACCCGTTACAAACCAACTACAAATCAGCATTATCAAGATAACCCTTTGTAGATAATACAAATTATCTCAGCAAAGCATCTCTAAGTAATAATAAATTCCATAATGCATTATTAATCAACATCATCACTTCTAACAACCAACTACAATTATGGCTGATATGGTACACTACATCTGCAAGAAGATTTACCCCCCCCCCTGACTCACCGTCCCTGATCTACAACAAAATATGTATAATAACCACCGACGTCCACTGCAATGTAATAGACATTATTTTTATCCGCTGAAGGCACAAACGACTGAGCCAATAAAAAGATGGTGAAAATACACGTAAAAATGACAAATATTTCAGCCATGCCGCTGCCGAGGTATAGATGCCACTGTCATTGATACGGCAAAACGCCGGCGTGCACACACACAGACTACACTCCCTGTATAAATATCTCTATAGTGATTCGAGGTCATTGAGGGCAATGTCATTCACTGCGCTGTGGCATCATACAGGTAATGTAACCACAATACAGCCCAGTCACACCTGGACTCACGCTGCTGCCTGTCACAATGCAAGCCTTGCAATGACCATACACACACTAGAGTGTAGGTAGGCTATGCACACCGTAATATACCAAGACTCCAGCACTCGACTTACTAGCAAAACTTGTCCACCTAACCGTTCTTAAATACCACACAACACATACAGTGCACTCAGCTGCATCAGAACACAGTGAATGGCGGATAAATCCAAGAAATGGCTAATAATGTTTCGAAATATACGCACACTTCAACTGTTTGACGTAAATCACAGCACGAAATCCGAGATGATGAAACTGCATATCCCAAAAATCCAATTCTATGCACGCAACGTAAAGTCACCTTCTAGTGTCTGACAATCTGCGAAATGTGCCCACATAACAAGACACACTAGAATACAAACGGAAATACATAAATCTGCATCAGTTGAAGAACAATTTACATCATGAATAATGACCTATTGCAAACGCCAAAAATTCGGAAAGTCCACATATCCCAATGTTTGTGATTTATACTCGTTACCCATGCTAGCTATGACTAATAGCTACTACAGAGAGTGGTTATGCTGCATACGACGGCACACGGTTGATAGGCACTTTGACACAAGCTCATACTAAACAGCACAGCTCTCCTGGTGTTCAAATATCAACAGAAGCCCAGTTAGTTACAACTGTAAGAAATGGCAGCAACACGTCAACAACTATTTACACTGTTTTAACGGTGGGTACACCTCTCTCGACATTCGAGTTAATGCTTTTATGTGTAAAAAACACACTACGTGTTATAGACCTTTTAAACTAAGGATTGACGGTGGCCATACTCAGGTTTCCGAACTTGGGTCCATCGGTATTTTTAGTTTTTTTTTACTATAACTTGGTCAAACATGGTCTGTTTGCTATAAAATTTTGTACACATATAGTCACAGACAACGTGAACAAATGCACCAAATTTAGTTACTGTATGATTTCTACTTTCTCATGTGTGTATATATTGTGGCTAAACCGTATGTTGGTATGTAAGGTTTAGCTATAATATATGCACACACGAGAAAGTAGAAATGATACAGTAACCAAATTTGCAGCATATGTTCACATCGTCCATGACACTATGTGTACAAAATTTTGTAGCAAACGGACCACGTTTGCTAAACGTCCACTAAGAAAACTAAAAATACCAATGGACCCAAGTTAGCGAGCCCGAGAACGTCTGCCACCAGTCCTTATTTTTCAGAGGTCTATGCTATGCGTAATAACATGTATAAATGTGCTTTTGATTGATTGATCAATACATGTTCGTCCAAAATCAATAGAAAATGAAATTAGCAATTACAGCAATGAAGACATGTATATTATGATTTATGAAAGTTCAAGAAGTTCACAATATATATATTATGATATCAGGTGTCTAATGAATCACGTAAGAGATATACTGATATGTACATGTAATGTACTTTCAGAAAACATTGACAACCACACCATCATCACTGTGTATTCCAGTAGCAGATTCTAATCACTTTGGGTTACTTCAGCATTGTACGTATCAATTCAGTCGCAACACAGGACATTATATCTATGTGTTTTTGATTTATCGATAATCATAAATACACATTAAAAATCGACACAATACAAAATTAAAAATTAAATAATGTTTTGCATGATGCAAACTTGCAGAGGTTTAATAACAAACATCTCCCAGTGTAAACCACATGATATGCACAAAAATATGTTTTTTTTGCACACAGTGGCCCTGTAATCTGCCTTAAACCTATGTTCTATCAATCATCATCATCATCATCAAAAATTCATTAAAATATGACCATTTCGAAATGTTTTTCTCTATGGGTATCATACAGCCACCAAGGGCGGCCGCATAGATAATAATGAAATATCATGCACAGTAGCCGGTGGTGGTTCGATCGTAACATTGGTCAATTCGGGTACCCACGATCGCAAGTAAACACACGGTAATCTTTGAAACACAACAATAATAACAAAAAATACACTATACAACGACTCGCAACGATTTCAGATATGCGACGAGTGACGACCAAGCAGCTCAATGCTCGAAACTGACTCCGTCTGTAGCTCAATGCAGTTCTGCAGTCATTTTACACACCACAAAATAATGCTGCACATCCAGCAGATAATGTGCATGCTACTTAAGGCCACATCGTCAGCAAAAACGGATCAGTCCGACCGACTGCACTTATATACAGCGCTTGTTATCATCGGCACTAAACTACCGTGCTACAGATGGAGAGATAAAAAACGTCGCAAAGTACTTAGTGCATTAATTCACACATGTCATTGTCACCCATATGCATTTAACAAACTCTGCTGCAAGTATGCATGGACGTTACGCTATCGAACGAATCGCATCTTTCGTCGATAAGGCAAGACCTAAAACTACACCGACAATTCAGCAAAGAACCCGACTACAGTGTCTGCAAATTATTATTCTGAGACATACGCTATCCATTCAGCTCCCAACCAGTAGATAACACAAGTTCAATGCTGAGGTAAAATAGTGTACTACAGAAGTGGACTGATCGGAATCAGAAATCACTACGGCTACAAATACAGGATAGTTTGTGACTAAAACAGTAGGTATATGGTATTGACGACAGTGACGACAATGCTTTTCTCATTAGATGCTGCCACTTGTTGACCAGAAAAACAGTCTGCTGCCGAACGTAAACCCGAGCGAGATATTTTCAAGCCGCAAAGACATCTGTAGTTAGCGTGGAGCTCCTGCATACGAAGCCGAGGTGTGCTTAGGCGAAGAATTCTTGGTCCTTGGCACGAGTGTAGGCAAATGAGTGCCGAGGCTCATCGAGCGAGTAGCTGCCCTCGTCCTTCTTGCGCATACGATAAACGACGAACATCAGTATCAGTATGATCAGCAGCAGAATCAGCACCGCTCCGCCAATCAGACCTGTAACAGGCACAGTAACAACTGCCGGTACTGGTTCAGTCATGTTACCAATCCATTCAAGCATCAATGATGACACAGAAAATATGCAGCAGTTGCTGAAAAATCGACAGACTGCCTCAGTTTTGGTACAGAGGCGAACAGTATTGGGTAGCTTGCGTGATGTTATTCTAACCCTAGTCAAACATAAGACACTGAAACTCCCTGAAATCTAACCCACACACGGAGATCAACTAAATGCATTGAAAAATCAGACATTCTGCCAACAAGCACAAAGCTATAGCTATCCCTGTATCTCTCTCTCTCTCTCTCTCTCTAGACAATGACAATGAGTTTATTTCACACACTTGTGGTTATAAAGATAGTCGAATAGCTGAATAACAGTGCAGTGCAAACAGTGCAACAAAAATGTAATAGCACAGTCCGTAAATGCAAAACAACAGAGTCCATAAGTGCAGAGAAATACAAGTGCAAATAGTAACAATAATAGTCCATAATAAAAAACAAAGATACAACTGGAGGTATAGGCGGAATTGTATAAGTGATTGGTATTTGCTGAGTGGAAAATTTACAAATGACTGAAATTTTTTGGTTAATAAGGTTGGGCAAGGGAGAGGTGGAAATTACAGAAGTGCTGCGAGGTGGTGGGAGGCGGTGATGGAGACATGAAGCCGAATTACACATTTTTCGAAAGCAATCTACGTCAGTTCACAGGTGTCACAGACATAAACCCAATGCTAGGATGCCACTACTTTCTGCATGGAACGTGTTTACTTCCCCAGCAGCACTGGATCATCTCTCATTCACCACTGGTACAAAATTATACCGTTGTCAGTGACGACATGCATGTCCACGGTTGTTTTCCTGGCAGCAGAATGGCCAGGAGTCAGGCATGTGACCTTACAGTTGCAAGCTACTGTAGCACTACAACACCAATGACTGGAAGGATAACTTGCAATTGCACTACCAGCGCTTGATAAGTCTACGGTACTTGCTGAGTAATTTCATTCAACAGCTGGCTGACATGACACTTGCTTCTAGTGCCTACTCTACTGCAATGCTCATCTGCGGTCAACGCTCAAACAGAAACAAAGCATGCAAAAACTGATTCAAAGTCACACAAAAAAACCAGTTAGAATTTCACAGACTCTCATCAGAGTTTATACAGGGTTGAATGCCAGGAGAATGGACTACTGTAAATACTGTGTCCAAAACATGCGTACAAATCACCACTAATGATGCAACCTCCTACTGGTCAGCCATGCAATCAACATTGAACATTCTATCATAAAACTTTTTTCACCATATTATATATTGCAATGTTACAGTGCAATCTAGATAACAAGACAAGAAGCCCAGAGCTGTCACAATCACATGACTGTTAACAGAGTGATAAATAAGTGGGCTGTTACCCGCAAGGAACAAAGGTTCACCGAGTATGAACGCTCGCAAGCCCGACGGCGGCAGCTTCTTTACTTCTGTCTCGTCATTGACCTTTGCTGCTGCACATGAACACAAGCAGTCATAATGCTTCTACGCAGACACAGTCTATATACATTACATGTATCAGCTCTGTTACTGCCAGCAAGGGGTGCGCGAAAAACTTGAAAGTTGGTTCGGTTTCTAAAATACTAAAGTCTGAACCAAAGAGCACCATCCAGAATTTTCAACTCCATACAGTCGTTTTCCTGAAGCATCTCCAAACATCCTATCGGCTGCGAATGAAAAATGCAGTCAACAAGTGAAATGCAAACATATGCAGTTAGGGTGGAAACTCGACAGCCAATATATTAAATTTTACACAAACATAATAATTGTGTGTACTGTGACATGTGTTTCCAGAGGGCAAATGACCAGACGACTGATGTTACATAGCAATACAGTCACCAGTAGAAAATACAAAAAAACTAAACAGATTCATGCTAATTCAGAACCGAAAAAAGGTTTTTTAAAAACAAAAACCAAAGCCAAGACAATTCCGATCAAATCGACTCAAAACCTAATTTCAAAAAACATTCTGCACACCCCTACTTCCCAGTCTGAAATAGAAATACACCAGTTATACACTGTGTCTGGTAAAAAAAGTAAACCCCTAAATATGATACATTAGAAATGTCAAATCTGAATGAATTTCAATAAAATTTCATATGCTTAATCCATAATAAATTGCCGAATCAATCGTCAAATTTCGTTAAAAAATTTATTTCTCAGTGGAGTTATTAATAATTGGATATCAATAACAAAATATCTCTGTTACTAATATGGCGTTGCATAGCCTACTGCAGTCGCTTGATTGAAAGTGACGTTTGTTGATGCAATCAACATAAACAACAACAAAGTGGTATTTTCTGCAAACGATCGTGTTTTAATTAAACTGTTGAAATAACAGAAAGTGTGTGTTGCTAAAAAGTTTATCACAAAATTTCTCAGCAATCGATGGACACTGACAATTAATCAAATGGTTGCTTAATACTGGACACTTCACATTCTGGGGTGAACTGACCTCACAAATGTCACTGTAACTACTGTTTGCATTAGTAAATTTAACTGAAATTTGACACTGATTGCCAATAGGTGATGCGTTGTTGAAGCAAAATTTTGCCAAAATCGAAGTGTCTGTTGGAGTTATGCAAACGTACAGGGTTTAACTATTGTAACGTCATATTGATAACGGAGATACTTTGTTATTGACATTCAATAATTAATAACTCAGCTAAGAAACAACATGTTTCAACAAAATTTGGTGGTCATTTCAGCAATTTATTGGAGATTAAGTGTACAAAATTATATTTAGATTCGTTCAGATTTGACATTTCTATTGTACAATGTATAGAGGTTTGATTTTTTACTGGACACAGTGTAGGTCGATAACTGATATCAGCCAATCTGCCGGCTGTCAATTTACATAACTGGCTTTAGCCGATAATTTGTCTATTCCTGGTTGTCGGCCAATTTTGTACCGTTAAAGCACTCATGAACTAAAACTGCTTTCCTGCTATTTAGTGTCAATTTAAAAAAAACTTTTACTCAAACCCATAGCCACAAACACCTGATAAATAGAGCAAATTGTCAAGTCAATGAATGAGAAATGTAATTATGCCTCTATTTCCAGTAGAAATAAGTGCATTTCGTAACTGTGCACAACAACCCGCAATCAACTGTTGCAATGCTGATAATCAGTTAATCCAAGTGGGCAATGGCTTATCAGTGCATCTCTACTTCAAACCCACAGGAATAATTTATTCAAAATCATTATGAGCCAAAGCTGTAAAAAGTACAATGTTGAAGACCTACAACTACAGCTACTGCACAACCAAAGGCAGTGGCTTCTATCCCGACACCTGGTGGGCGCAGTTTGCACCCAGTGAAAAATAGGGGAAGGGGGAGTTTTGTTAAGGATGTAGATCAAAACTTCCTCAATTCTTCACTGGGCAACCTAATTAACAAAATGTACCCCTCTATTTTTCACTCCCCCTATTTTTCAATCTACACCATTAACAAAATTTCCCCCCTAGAGGACAAAAACAGCAAAATGAGGGTGACTCCAAAAATGAGGGGAAAACTTAA
>Ga0056128_1004630_pt1 | contig 17221 bp, 10 predicted proteins | sample WorMetLIZISLAND2_FD_71113 | JGI IMG/M metagenome (GOLD analysis project Ga0056128, IMG submission 71113) | Marine gutless worms symbiont microbial communities from Max Planck institute for Marine Microbiology, Germany - Olavius geniculatus... ... | reverse complement strand
TTCAACGCGAGGTCTCCGAGATGCGTGGGCCGACCGGCGTGAAATTTTGCACGATGGTCAGTACTATGCCGAGTTTTATAATGCCGGTCCAAAATTTGGGGGGCACACCCCAAAAAAATTTCAGGGGTCAAAAACGTGCAAAATTTAGCCCAATTTCGGACGACTTCGAAGTTCGGCGGCGAATATCTCCGAAATGGATGAAGATATTCAAAATCTGATAGTCATTCCGTCTACCGCGATTCCTCCTGCGTTAGGCGAAACAAGTCCGGTGAAGTTTGGTCCAGTAACCTTGGAGATTTAGATGTGGAATTGTACCCACCGAAAGCGCACTTTTCGGAAAACCATATTTCGGCCCCTAGGGAGTGCTGCGTTCCCAAATTTTTACGCGCGCTAGAGAATGACAAAGTCTTACTAGCACACTCTTCACCAAGGACGGGGGCCCCCTTACAACTTTTCTCAAAAGGGGGGTCAAAAATTGGCTTAAAAAGCAATAAAGGAGCGCTTATAACTTCGGAGTTAAGGAGTGTAGCCCGACGGAACTTTGGCACTTGACGCGGCTTTATGTTGAGGTGTTAACGCAGGTACAAATTTTGGGGGCACTGCCTTCCTCAAAATTTGGGAAGGCAAAAAATGTCCAAAATTCAGCACGTTTTACGACAACTTTCGAGTTTGAGCGCAAATATCTCTGGAACCGATGAAGATAGTGACAAATTCTAAACGGGGTTGACGAGGCCGATCTTTTGCGCGTTGAACAAAAAAAATTTTGTGAAATTCGGTCCATTAAGAACAAAGTTATAAGCGCTCATGTTGACCTATCCTAAGTCGACCATGCGCGTTCGGCGTATGCCAATGCATTTGAGTTCGGGCCACGTGACTTTGATGCCGGGAAAATTTTACCCCCTTCCCTCTTAATTTCCCCCAATCGGACTTAGGGCGCCGGGCGGACTCACGTTGGGCTTTGCCCCAAATTTCTAGTTCTGATTTATCTTGCCGATATAGTCCGACTGACGTTTGGTGAAATAAATCGGTGTTATTGTAGCTAACGCGGAAGCGGATCGGTGCGTGCGAGAAGTTCTTCATATGTCGTTCTTTTCTTCCGAGTATGACTACAGGAAGGACTGGACCATTTGCGAGACGGAATTCATAAAATTCGGCGCCCTCGACTACATGTAAGCTGGCTAAAGTCTGTCGGTTCGATTGTAAGTGATATGATGTCCAGTGCCTAAGTTGTAGAGAAAGAAGCGAAGGAACTCTTAATAACTTTACGGTCTGGAATAGAGCCCCGGCCAAAATTGAATTGGGCGTATTTTAGCCATACAAGTCTGGTTTATGGTGACATTTTAAAAATAAAAATTGATGACGTGGTGACGGAAAGCTTCAGATCAGTCAGAACTAAGGTGACGCAGACCTGAAAACAGGGGCCAAGGAACGGTGTCGGTCTGCCATTTCCTATCGCAGAGCTAAGGAGCGTCACCTGCCATATGGGATCACATATGCAAGTTTACCAAAACGGCCCACAATTTTCTGATGAGTTCAAAACGGCCGTTTTCCACATTCGCGTGGGCCGTTGTGGTTTTGGGCGTTTTTTGTCATTTCCCTTACCTGACACGCGCCCCGAGTTTCTGTTATCAACTGCACGGTTGCATTACATCCATACTTTCCAATGTCCAACGTTTTGTTGTTGATTGATGATACTCAGTGATAAGAAGCGGGAGTTGGCTGTCCGTGGGGTTTCGCATGAAGATCAGTTCTGTTTCACGAGCCACGCGAACGTCAACGTTGTTCGCTTCATCTCAGCGCACGGCATGCACGTCAATTTCGACAGCTTGTACAATCACGGTCAGTTAATCGGTCAATCAGTCCAGGATTTTCAAAGTGGCCTAAGTAATACAGACTACTGATAGGCAATAGAGGTTAATTTAACAATATGCGCTATATAAATTTACATTTTACTTACTTACTTACTTACTTACTTACTATAGACCATGTTATTTGATTGTGGTCTGCAGCAGCTTTGACCATGTCGAATAACTTAAAGAATGGAGATTTTCTCGCTAAGCCAAAAGTGCACATTTCCCCACATTTTCCACCGGCAGTAATAGCTCTTTTTGTAACGCTGAGGCCAGGGCAGACATTTCCCCGTCCGCTGACAACTTTGAAGTCAACCGTATCGAGCACGTGCATAGCCTTTGAACTTGTCCATGACAACATTAGCACAACTGCCGTTGAACTGCGTGACAGCCCAGTCAAGTCCTGATGTGGTCAGACTTCTCTGGCAGACTGGCAGCTGAGTATACGGTGATGTAGTTGAGTTACGGGACATCGTGACAGACGGGAAGGGTCCGAACCACACAGGGGGTGGTGGAAGATAACATTGTGCCTTGCGGCGACAGAACGGCGTTCTTTGAACCGCGTCGGTTATGTCAAAGTCCATGCGGGAAAGAAAATATCAAATATCCTACATACGAATCACTTATTATTCGAAAAATTGGATAGGGGACCTACACTTGAAACTGATTACCATTTTGAACAACGCAATTAAGTACTTAAAGGCAACCCGTATGAGTCAACTCTTTTACTCCTTTAAATATAAGTATCTTTAGTATCATCACGTATGAATACTCGAAATTATAAGTACTCAAATATATTTAAAGTACTTAATAAAAATACTAATCTACGTGCGGTATGTACTGGTCATCACAGGTAGTGTAGCGTGGTTGTAGGCGAATAGCCGCGTAATTACAATGCATGTCGGTCGGCAGAGCTCAGGGTGAGTTTGACTGATTGCTGTGCAGGCGCAACAGGTAAAGATGTGTCGGTTTACCTGTATCCGGACGTGCTGCTGAGGCTGGCTGAAGAGTGTAGAGTTTCCGTCTGCTGGCTCATCATACACAAGGTGCGTTTAGCTTTTGTGCCTCCGCCCTCCGTTGTTGCGTCACACATTCCGACTCATACGCCGCGTCTCAAGAAACAAGCCATTTTTTTAAATAGCTCCGTGAAGCATAGGGAAGAAACTTGACGTACCGTAGGCCTAAATGGCTGTAGTTTTGGCCACTTTATCTTAATACTGTCGCTACACTACCTTGTGAAATTCAGAAGTCTCAGTAATGGTGTAAAATAGCAGTCAATCCGATCTCACTTCAGACAACGCCGACATTCACACTGATTTTGTTTTTAACACATTTGTTTTTTAGGTTTTTTTATTGTGCGAGCTTTGCACATCATTCGGATATTCTGTGCACTTTGTGTATTGCTTCTCTATCGTTTTTCACTCATTACGTTGTGCTCGTCGTATTCTTTGCATCCCTTATCAACTCATGGGCGCTTCAGTACTAACATCCTGCTTGTATAGATGCGTTCAGTTGCGCTTGGCTTCATCGATGCTTGTGGTATCAGAAAAAGAATTTTTGAACAGCATAAAAGATGATGCCATCGTTGCTCAAATATCGCCCCTGAAGTCTTGCAAGACGAGCTCTGAGTGGACGTCAAAGCCCCTGAATAACTTGTCATTATCGTGCCATGGTCGTTTATCACGTTTTCTGTCTGCGATTTGTGTCCAACTTTTCGCTATGTCTACATCATGCCGCAGTATATAGCATAGACGTAAAACATTTTTTGTTTATAAAAGTTTTAAAAACATGTTTTTATGTTATTTATTTTTTAATGTTTTTAATTTTTTTTTATTTTTAATGTTTTTTTGTGTTTTTCAATGTCGTGTTTTTTTTGTTCTTGTTAAAACATAAACGTACAAAATTACAGATATGATTTAATTTTCTTGGGCAAATTGCGTCCAGCTGTTTTTGATCTGTACATTCAGTACATTCCGGTTTTATTCTTTGGTAAGTTTTTGTTTTTAATTATCTAAGTTAGATATCCTTTGCGTGTATAATGGAGAAAAAAGTAGCAATTGGAAACATCTGAAGTTAATTGTTTTTATGCATGTTTTTATAATGTTTTTTTATAAAAAGTGAAAAAACATGTTTTTATGTTTTTTATTTGCAAATCAATGTTTTTAACATCTATGGTATACAGTACTGACTTAGATGATCTGACCTTGATCTAATTTTGTTATCTGGCCTTGTTCTGCGTGCCAGTCTGACTTAGTACAGCGGGCCCTTTGTCAGGCTCATTAAGTACAGTTTTTAGTCTGGAATGCTCGACCTGACCCGTTCTAGCCTACAGGCTCAATGTCAACTCGGGACAAAGTACAGCACCCTGGTCTCACTTGACACTAGGTCCGCCATTGTGAATTTCCACATGATACATGTTGCTTGTAGCTTGTCACGTGATGCATTTCAGCATGCGCATATATAAGGCGAGCTTCGTTCATTGAGCTCATTCTGCATCATCGTCATAATCATCTTCAGACGAGATTAGAATCACTTTATCGTCTTTTGCTGCTTCAGTAATCTCTGTAGATGTAAAACATTTTTTGACTCATAATTATACCTAATGATAATAATAACGAAAAATAACTTAGCAAACAAGTAAAATGAATGAGAAGTGAGATCTCATTCTTAGGTACTTTTCAATCTGATTAGACCACCATGGCACTCATTTACCATTTGTTTAGTTTTCTACCCTTGGTAATTAATCATTCTAGGCCAAAAATTGTGCTCAATGAAGTTGACAGAGGAGCCCAGCCAGCTGTACCACATTGGACTGGCACTGGCATTCAGAACCGGATCAGATAACGGAGTTAGGTCAAGGTCAGGTCATGAGGGCCGGCTCTATATAAGGAATTTTACCATGAAACCATGGAGCTGTACTGTGTCGTGCTGCCACTGGGCCAAGTCCGAGCAGATCAGGTCGAGCATTCCAGACCAAAAACTGTACTTAGGCTTAATGAGAGCCAGCTGTACTGAGACAGACCTGGCGCACAGAACCAGGCCAGAAAGCAGCTCTGTCAAGTCAGGGCACTATTTGCCGCTGCTACCTATTGCAGGCTGAAATTTGATGAAGTTACAATTACTTTTTATGCCGTGTGTAACCCAAACTACACCGTGTCTCAAAAAAAACAGTCAAAATTGTTTTTGTCATAACTTTGTCAAATTTCTACCAACTTCGATAATTTTTGGCATAAAAATGGACAAGGCGATAAAATTATACAAGATGTAATAATTTTTCACCTCACCCAATTTATGTCAACGCACTACCGTGTGAAACACAGATGCTGCTGATTGTTACATTACACGGTGGTTATTTGTATCAGATTGCTCACTTTTGCGTCATCAATTTTACAGAAGGTGCCACATGGTTTAGTAATTTTGTGGTATTAAATATTTCATGGCAAAAACAGCAAACAACAAAGTATATGACTGATGAGCTTAAAATACGTCTAATCAATGAGTGAATGCAGTTTGATCAGTCAACCTTTGATTCCTCTATCAGTCAGTGGCGTTGCATCTAAGCCATTGTGTCTTTGTATGCAGGACACACTTTGAGCATAAATTGTCATAACTTACCAAGTGAGTGGTTCTACAAGTTTATAATTCTGCTAAATAATTCACATTCAAGTGTTCTTGTGCTAAATTAAGTCATTACAACATTTACTTGAGACAACAAATTCAGCGTTATGCAACAATTTGGAGCATCTATGTTTTACAAGGTAGTGCATCGACAGAAATTAGATGGGGTGGAAAATGAGTACATCTTGCATAATTTTATCACTTTGGCCATATTTGTGCCGAAAATTATCAAAGTTGGTTGAAATTTGACAAAGTTATGACAAAAACAATTTTGATTGTTTTTTTTCTGACACATGGTGTATATATGGCTGGGAATTGTTTGATTGACTGGTCGTGTTTGTGTTGTAGGTAATGCTCGGTCTGACGAAGTCGCATGATGCATCCTCGTGGCCCATTCAAGTGCCGCAGATGGAAGACTGCTACTTGCCGGCATCCCGACCGCAGCCGCATGAGTCGCTCGCTAGCCAACTCGCCAAGTCTCTGGTAGGCAGATCTAATCTTAGAGTAATGCACTTTGCAAACGCTCAGCGTGGTCGAAGTCGATCAAAGGTCTCCAATGATGACCTTAAAAAATCTGGGGGCAAAATGTTCATATATAGATGCTTCCAGATTTTTCAGGGTACGCATCAAAGCTCAACCACTCGACTCCGAGCTCTTTTAGACGAGTGTATACCTTCTTATAATCATGGTGTGGCTTGGTGGTTAAGGCGTCAGACTGGCGATCAAGAGGTCGCGGGTTCGACTCCTGATAGCCGGGTCGCTGCTGTCTGCCTCTGTCACCAAACAGTATAATTCGGTACCGAACAGCGGTGATGCTCTGCAGGGCTTCTATCGCTACACCTGGTGGGCGCAGCTTACGCCCAGTGAAAAATTGGGGAAGTTTTGTTAAAGGTGTATATCAAAACTTCCCTATTTTTCACTGTGGGAAAGGAAGATAAAGCATAGGGGAAATGTGGCGGATGAAGGGGAGGAAGGAGACCGAAACGGGAACTTGCACCCGATTTCGATTCCAGATTCGGGGGGATAGAAACCACTGATACTGTGCACCTATGGTTACTGGTAGGTACGAAGTACCGCTGAACTAGTGGAAAGTAACAGCTGCTGACCGCCTGTTTTACTACGGTTTTAGTTTACATAAGAAATACTTTCCGAATGATTGTTTATTTTCACATATGCGTGTAACGTTTATATTTCATCGTAACGTTTGTAATTGATTTGAGTGTCTGATATGTTGCGGTATTATGCGGCTGACCTAACAGGCTTGAGTTGAGTGAGATTATGGGCAGTTATAACACTCCAGACACTGCAGTGAGAGATAGCCTAGACGAAAAAAGTAGGTCACGAAATAATATTTACCTGCTGCTTGCGGTCGGTTGGTGACAGGTCTGCCTGTATGACCGTGACGCGAGTTCGGGTTTGTTACGCGCGCGACCTCGCCAGTGTATTCCGGTCGCGTGGGTCAAGTTCGTGTCCACTCGTCGAGGTGCCGTGCAGCTCTGCGGTCAGCCAACTCCCGCCGGAGCGCCGCCCAGTTATCAGCAGATACAGCGCCTCGCAGCCGCCAGGAGGTCCGTGGCTGCCGCCGCTACCGCCATTGCTTCAAGCAGTTCACAGATGCCGCCGGTGAGACAGCAGTTTCCGGTGCTCCCAGTCTCCGCGGCGAATCCCGCGTCTACGGCTGCATCTGCAGCGTTCTGTTACTACCACGCCGGGCCGGGACAGATGCCCGCAGGCCAGTCTTCAACTATCACGTTGCCGCCGCGCCTCTCTTCCGCCCCGAGGAACATCCGCCCGCCGAGCACCGCGACCAGAGCGTCTGGGACGACAGCCTCGCAGCCGCCGCCGCTGACGCGCTGTCCAACACGCGGCAACGTGGCCGGTGGCCCTCGATCTACAAATGCTGCTGCTGCTGCTGCTACTGGCCTGCCACATCTATCCCAACTGTGGCTCAACGATGTACCGCAGGTTCCAGACACGTGTTGCGGCCCAGCAACGTCTTTTGTGGGCTACAGGCCGAACGCTCGTTCTGCGATAAATAGTCCACCTCGCGGACAGCAGTCTCAGAACTCTAGCCCGACCGCCACTGCAGCTGCCAGCGCCGGCGTTCAAAGGTTCAGTCACGCTGGTGCACCGAGGCCGACGTACGACGGCAGTGCCTCTGCGTTCTCGGACGTATCTCCTCGTCAGAGAATGGCGGCCCCTTCTCCTTCTCCTCCTCCTCCTCCTCCTACTACTACTACTTATGCTGCTGCTCACGCTGCTGCTGCTGATGCTGTTAGAGCTGATGCTGTTAATGCTGCCGCCCACCAGACGGCTGCCCTTGCGTCAGTGAGCGTGGCGTCGACCGGTCCCACGTCATCCGGCTGCGTCACTGCCACCTCGACGGACATCTGGGCTGAGCTGAACCTCCACGGGGAACTCGTGAGATTGATGATTGGCCAGTCGGCGCTGATAATGCGCACCGCTTTTGCACCCATCAACCAAGCACGCACCCACCAGAGCCTTGGAACATTGCCGTACGTCACGGACGCCTGGACCCGCATCTGTGCGCTGACACAGCTGCTGAACCGGGTGCTGGCTCGAAACCGCGTCTACGGGGAGTACCAGCGCCGGCTCGCCAACTGCGTGGTCGACGTGGGGTCCGTTGACTGGGCCACACTGAGACACAGCCGGCTGCGCGTCACCGACTGCGTTCGCCGGTTGAACCTCGTCTATGCTCAGCTGCAGCGCTGGAAGCTCCCCGACGATCAAGCACCATCTGACGGTCAGCTGGCAGCCTCGGCGGCAGGGGTAGCCGACGTCATGCTAAGTCTGGACAACCAGATCTCGCGGATACTGTCGGATCTGGACGCGGCGATCGCAGTGATTTTGCCATCCAACAGTTATCCACTGGACTCCCTGGCTGCAATGGTTGCCGGGAGGCACGCTCGTACTAGTGGTGAGGTGCTGCCAATCCACCAGCAGTCTGCCGACAACGTCGCTGACAACGTAGCCAGTCGATTCACGCCGTCTGATGGCTGTGATCAGTTGCGACTATCGTCTGGTTCTGAGGAAAGGAGAATCGCTTCCACTCTGATGGACAATGACGTCGACCGTCTGCTCTCCTCGGCGTCCGATCCGTCACCGCGGAGTAGGCGTATATCGTGTAACGGCGATCCTCAGCCGGAGACCCTGGCTGCCGCTGATCCAGCTGTTCAGCCGTTTTTTGTAGGTGGTTCCAACGGCGATCCTCAGGCTCCGCCTTGGATCGTGATTGCGCCTATGGACACCACAGACGCTGACGAAGGACTGTCGACGTCTGCAGCGGAGATCAAGTATTCGTCGATGATGTCCACGGACGGTCGGCAACATAGAACTCGTCGGACCGATCTTGGAACGATTGATTTGGACCCGGATATCATGGATGATGATGACAACCACGATAATACTGGGCGGTTAGGTCTGGACGACATCTGTGTACCAAGCACCGGGCCGGATGATGTGTTCGTGGCGCCCGCCGTCAACCTGGCGGCGTCCGACAACAACTTTGGGCTATTCGTCCAGTTTTCGTCTCCAACAGCTGCTAATTTGCCAACAGCGCCGCCGGCTGAGCGCTACGACGGTCACGTGACTGCCGATGACGTCGAAGCTTGGTCTGTCTGCATAAGTCGCAAATCTAACCCACTTAGCTGCCAGTCGTCGGAGACCGAATCTTTTGAAGGTCAAGCTTCAAGGACACCGAGTTCGTCCGCGGCCACCGATTTCGACGTGAAGCCGTTTGTCTCTCTGCAGGCCCTGCTGCAGAACGACGATCTTGAAGGTCACGCTTCAAGGACGTTAACCCCCGCGTCCTACTGCAGCACGACGGAACATTCCAACGCTGACCAGGCCGAAGCCGTGGTGCCCGATGTAGTTTGCAGCCAGTCTACTACGCCGGATGAATTTGTGGACACGGAAGCCGGTGGTCAGGGCGCGGCTGACGTGAGGTGGCATCTGCCGCAGAAGTTGGAGGGCCTCGCCTCGTGTGGCGTTCCAGAGGATATTATCCACTTCGCGCTTCCTACTGCGTGTGAGAAACTCGACTTCTCCTCGCGGAAGCCCGAAGCACGGAAACAAGAACCGGTTCCGTGCGGTCAGTCAGCTGATGCGGACAGCGATGACAGTCGTGATGACGTGGTGGTGATGATTGAACAACCGGGGTCTACCTCGCCATCGTCAGAACCTCCGGTCGTCGTCAGTGACACAGAGGATGAGGCATTCTGTCAGATTGTCAACGTCTACTCACTGTCGCCCCAACAGGTCAGCCCATTATCATCAACTTTCCTGATTATGATGTGATATGACAATTCGTTTTGTAGTTACATTAAACTGGCGTGTTTTTATACCTCATATTGCTCTACGTGTACAGTATAACAATATACTTCTTTTTCAAACTTTGATAGATCTTGCTCTTAGTCTATTTATACGTTATTTGATTTCACACGTTTTTGCGTTTTGGCAATTTGCGTTAACATTTTAACAAACGAACATGATGATGAGATGATTATATGTAATTCTAGCTGGTAACGATTTAAGAATGTAGTATGATTAATTGACTATTTCCTTTGATTACAAACTCAGCTGTTTAAGAACAGGTATGTTTTTGTTCAGATAGGTTATGAGTTACTCAGCTATATGATAACAGCTGTCACATATGCAGTAAGACAGTCACTAAGCATTTTGCATTCAGTCTGCTAGGCAGACTATAAATAATTTTCTGAATATTTTAGTGCTTGTAAATGTAAAAACTTAATGGTTTTACTTTACAATACTTTCTAAGTGATGTAACTTCTGTGGAAAATTGAATGATTACATTCTTTCTGTGATTGAAATTTTAAAATGTTTAGCTGTGCGGTTAATGATTATTTTGTATAGGCCTACTGTTTATATAAGTTTAAAAGTATTTCAGTTATTTATAAAGGCAAAACAAAGATAGATGTTATGATGGTGCAGAATGCAGACGAACCTGCGCCGCTTGCAAGTGACGACACTCCGGCTTTTGGAACAACGACAACAACTACTACTAGTACAGCGACAACGACAACAGCGATGACAACAACGACAAACAAGACCGCAGACGCCAGCTGCCAGACAACGCCGATCGATGAGGACAAACCGGTCACGGACCAAATGAGCACCCATACAATCAGTGACGACATCAGACAGGACGGTGCAGAAAGCATCCCGCCAGCGTCAGCTGCAGCCAGTAGCGGCGCCAGCGAGGAGGAAGCTCCTGCGGCGGCACCACCTGCCTGTGATCAGACAGTTGGCAGCAGAACTGGCTTGCGTGTTCCACGTCGCCGGAAACGCAAGCGCGGACCGCGTTCTTCTTCCGAGAAATGGTCCGTGGAAGAATGGATTCATGCAGCGTCCGCAGCTAATAGCGACACCACGGAGAAGACGCCAGCAGAACCGTCTGTCCCTGCTAGAAAAATTACTACCGGTAGTGATGGTGTTGTGCGACTGAAGAAAGAGAAACCTGGACGAACCCCGCGATCTGGTTCTGAGTCAGTTCCGGTGACAGGACAGTTGGACAGAGAGTCATCCGGTGTGGATTGCGGTAGCAGCGGCAAGAAACCGTGCGTCGAAGAGACAATTCCGGGCTTTAAAAATTTGAGCATCAGTGACAAGGAGGTTGCTTCATGTGCCGGATATGGTAGACAGGACGCGGGACCGACTGTCTGTCGTCCGAAGATTACTACCGGAAGTGACGGCGTTGTACGTCTCATTAAGCGCAAGCCCGGACGACCGCCTGTTTCAAAAACGGTGAAGGGACGCGAGGACGCTTCGTTGTCCGGCGTCGATACCGAAAAGAAACGGTCTGTCGAAGAGTCAGTTTCTGTAGGCCCTGTCGCAACAGGCGTGAGCACCAGCGACAATGTCTCGCATGCCAAATCTGGTAGTGGCGTGGAAGGGAAAAAAGTTCCCGTTTGTCGGAAGCGGAAAAGACGCCAGCCGACGACGACAGCCGCCCATCAGAACGAACAAGCCGTTGTCACAGAGGCACCAGACTTCGTGGCGTCGTTCAGCCGACAGACAGTGACTGCCGGCCAGGAGTCAGTCGGTGCTTCTCCCCCGGTGAAGAAAAGGCGTGGCCGACCTCCAGGCAGTCGCAACAAGCACTCCAACACGGTGACGTCACCGCACAAACTGACGTCAGCGTCCGGTGGCGCTGCGAAGAAAGCGGCGGATTGTGAGAAGAAGAAGACTGCCACCAAGAATGCTGCTGTTGCTCCTGCCCAGCAGTCGCGCAAGACTCACGCTGACGCTGTCAAAACTTTCGACGCGAAGTTTGCTCGGATGTCATCGGAAGGCTTCGCCAAAGACCCGGTGAATCCGTTCGCTCATCTCTTCGACGACAGAGTCCCGGCGGCGGCAGCTGGGAAAGAAACAACTCGTCCGGCGATGCGGTTCTGGCAGTCGAGTAGCGTCGTTAACATAGCCCCAGCTCCGCCGCCGTCCGCCGAGGGGCAGACTTCCACTGGAGGAAGCTCTTCGAACACTGAAAGCTCTTCGACTGGAAACTCCGGCAGTGGCTGCAGGGTTGGTCTTGCGGCGAGTGAATGGAAACCGGTGGTGGCAAAGAAAAGCGTCGTCGCGGAAAAACTGTCGCTCGACAAACAGCCGACGCTTACCGCATCGACAACGTCTTCTGCCAGCAGCCGCGATGACGTTTGGCCATCGAAGACAGATCAGCCAGCCTCGGAGTCGACACAGAACCAGCTGCCCGTCGTCGAGATGGAGGAACAGTGGTCGGACGTGGAACCGATGACTCCACCCACGGTTCCCGCGCCGTTTTCCGAGCAGCGGACCGTCAACACTGACGAGCGACCGGACAAGGAACCACAGCGGCACAAAGATGGCGCCGATCAAGGTCAAGGTCATCATCACTCGGCAAGCAAGCGGCACAAAGTCCACAAAGGCAAAGATGCCGATGGTCAAGGTGAAGGCGAAGGTCAAAGTCACGGTCACCACCGCCACCACTCGGCGAGCAAGCACCCGCTGAAGATGATAATCAAGCCAGGAAAATGTCAGGTCGTCCGCGTGGAAACGCCTGATCCAGGCGACAGAGACAACGGCGACGGAGCAACATCCGGCACGGGCGAAAAACCTAAGGTAAACGTAGGATCTTCGACGGAGTCTGCTACCACAAGACTTCCAAGTTCCAACCCGCTCAACTCTGAGGACAGTAAATCTAATCGCGGTTCACAGAAATCGGCACATCATCGCCATCATCATCATCATCACGGCGAGAGGGACCGCTCAGCGTCTAAGCCGAAGTTGTCGTCTTCCGTCTTCTCGTCGGAGTCTGTCGCCACAAGGCCTTCGAGTTCCAACCCAGTCAACTCCGGCAGCGGCAGGTCAGAGCCCGGTTCTCAGAGATCGACACATCAGTCAGCTTCCAGACCAAAGTCATCGAATTTTTCCTTGTCTTCGGTTCGTTCCCGCTCTTCGTCGGAGTGTTCGAAGATCTTCGGAGCGGTGCAGCGTCATGAGCGATCCAGACCTGATCAGTGGCAGCGGCAGCGGCAGCCGGCGCTAGGGGCGCAGTACTTAATCGACCGGTTCATGGCGGCATCGTCCACGGAGAGGGCTCAGGTGCTGGAGACTTGGCTGCCGAAGCTCAGAGACTCCGAGAGCAAACGGCTGTCAAAACTGCGCAACTTGGAAGTGACCAGCAACCCGCTGGAACGAAAAAGACTGGTATGACGCTGCTCGTGTCATTTCTACTGCTACTGAGTGAAATACGAGTAAATTATTAGGCGGCATCGCTGGTATTGCGACAATGTTACCGTTGCGTGGTCTGTACGTCTGTGTGTCTGTCTGATTTCTCCGTTCAATACTATTGGACAGAATGAGATGCCGTTTGCATGTGCCTGAATAACAATGTGGAGACAGGTGCCCCTATCCCCTAATGATGCATTAGGGGACATCATGCTGCCAGACTTAATAGTGCTGCAGTAATCGTTTTTTTCTGTTGTCAGCTATGCAATAACTGTATTAAAGAAAACAAAGTAATTTGAGCAAAGCTCACGTAACGCCCGATAGCAGCGGTCCTACCACTTTGGCAATCAGAGTAGGCCTACATCAATAAGATTAATGCACCTTGAAAAAGTACTTAATTCGAAGCCTCCGTACGGAAGACTCCTTGAATTTAAGAGATCAAAACTGAGATTCTTAAAAATGTACGTTCTATGCTAAAAATGTTATACGCAAGATGTCCAGGTCCATCTCCACCCATTTCGGTGCAATTTATTCTTAAAATGTGTGTCGCAGCCGGAAACTGCAAAAAAATCAATAAAAATCCTTTATTTTGGGGGTTCAGGGTCAGTCAAGTTCATCGACGTTGACACCAATAAAAAGCTTGTCATTATTGCTTGTTATGATAAGCAGCATGTCTGTGCCTATCTGCATCCGTTTTCACACTATAGGAGCCAATAACAAAAATAACGTATTTTTAGAGGGTATCCCTTTTTGACGTCGTGGTTCGAGGGGAACCGCCTCACCCAGAGGCACGAAATTCTGTCACGAAAAACTAGAAACCTTTAGACAGCCCATGGTGAAGATTTCGTGATCCAAGTTTGCACCGTTTTGATACAGATCACGAGTGTGACCGACAGACGGACAGACAGACGCCTAGACGATGGCTAAGACGCGCGAAGCATTCTGCTATCGCGCGTAAGAAGCTGCTTTAAAAAATTGTTACATGTTAGTCTCTAGTTTTCTTGAAGTAACTGCAAGTGCAAGTGCAAAAGATCTTGTTTATGTACTAGATTACAAACATGATTGGATTTGGAAAAATGAGTTTTTGTCGGTTATCGTTATCATCTGCCGCTGTCGCTTTAACAGTTTTCTGACACTGTATCTTTTAAACGAAGTCTTAAAACATCACTGTTCCACTGAGCGTTTTAAGGTGATTTTTATTTTTCTTTCAGTTTCCATTTTATGTACTCAGCTTTGCAATTTCAGTTAGTTTTTCGTTTCTTATAAACCGCTGGTCACTTTGTGTACGTGGGTGTTTTTTGGATTAAATAATCAATTGATTTGGCAGGAAAAAAGAGTTCTCCAACTGAGGAAGTATGACCAGATGCTGGAGAGAAAATGCTGCAGCAGCAGCAGCAACAGTTTATCATGTACCTCGTCTGCGTCATCATCAGGGAGCTGCGGGCATGAGGAGGCAGGGACGGCTAGTCTTTACGCCGAAGTGCAGCACGTTCTGCGAGATATGACGTCTATGCGCGTCGCAAACGACGGAATCGGCTACGAGAGCCGCGTGATGCTGATGCTGCCCGACTGTCTGCGTCTCAAGTCGGAGGTCAGTGAGTGCAGACGCTGATGCAGGAAAAAAACAAACTAGTTTCCCTTTTCTTTCATTTCTGTTCTATCATCGTGCGTGTGCGAATAACTTAAGACGCGACCTGATGACGTACGCAAAGACTACAATAGTAATCGCAGGTAGTGAATTGCTGGTGGGTTGGTGGCGTAGAAATAGGATGTCGGACTTACAACCAAAAGTTCGTGTGTTCAATTCCCAGTAGGATTGCTATCCAGTGGTTACTACTAGGATGGGTGACTCTGCTGGCATACCGGTAAACTATCTCGGTATATAACCAACACCAAGGTCAACTCAGCCTTCTGTTCTCCGGGGTAGCAAATCGAGTATATTAGCTCTGGCTGGCGTTAAGGCGAGGACCGTTTACCTATGTCGGGTGTGTGATGGCAGATGGCGCTTCGCAGCTCTGCAACTGGTTGCAGATAAAGATCTATGCATATCCTTTAATAAGTAACTGTTTGCACAGATTGGACACAACGTGTCTGAGGAAGGAGTCCTGCTGTTCGTTCGTCGTCTGACGATGTCCAGCGAGGACTGGGTCAAGCTGACGTCAGTGGTCAGCGAGCTCGGTCAGTTACGTGGTCCTTTGTCCAGCGTGTCAAACAAGGCGCAGAGTGACCGGCTGCCGCAGCCGGTTCTGCTCAGAGCCGGTTGGCTTTATCGTCGACGCAGAAGAATTCTCAGGTCAGTCTGCTGCACGACGGAACAGCACCGTGACGAACTGCTCAACGTCTGCCAGCAGAAGCTGTCACAGTACAGGTAGATAAACGTTTAGAAATTGACTTGTAGAGCGGTGAAACGTAACGATTAATCACACGCTTCGGTTGCTGAAATGTTTCCTTAGAAGAAAATATAATTTGCTAAATTTGTAAACGTTAAAGTCTTGTAACTTAGTCACTAAGGAAAGTACCAATTTGCAGCAAAGTTGTCAGTAAGTATGTTGTCTTTTTATTCGTATTTTTGACTGTTGTCGAGCGTATTGTTATTAACAGTAAGCGATCGTCTTCTTTTCCAGAATCATGAATATTTTGGCTTTTAAAAATCTCTTTTGTACAAGATTAGATGAAAGGAAAAATGCTGTTTGGCAACCGCGAATGCCCTTTAGGCTATCGCACGTCGTATAAGGAGTTCGTGTTCTTTTTCTCTTTCTCTTACTTGTGCCTTGGTCAGCTACCGTTGGGGTTTAATACAATCGTTGTGACAGTCAAACAGCTTTATACATGCAGGGTAAGTTCAGTCCGCTCCGTGATGTTTTCAGTCCGTTTCTTTGGAGGTCTTCCTCTGTCGTACAGCGTCAACTAAACTCAGCAATGCATACCTTCTTTAGAGTGCAGAAATATTGGACAGTTGCTATCATTTTTTCGGAGGTGCAAGCGATCTGTCTATTCCTATACTAATAGCTTTCTAGTGTGGTCTGTCTGTCTGCTATCTGTTTGTCGCATTCGTGCTCTCTGCCTAAACCGTTGGACGGGTTTAAATGCCATTTGGCAGGTAGGTACACTTGTGGGGTCCAATGATGCTTTGTGTTAGATGAGAATCTCTGACCTTTACGGGAAGGGGAGATTTGAGGCTCCAACCCCTAGCCTGTCAAAACGTGTCATGCAATGATGCGAATTGCCGCCAAGCCGTCAGTTTTTTTATGCTGCCGCCGGGCAAATACAAACCAGTGGCAAATTCCACGTTTTGCTAAATTACTTTGGCGCTTGACGTTCATACAGGAACTTAAAGTCTGCACTGAGTGGCACGTCTGGAAATAACCTGAAACAGTTCGTCTGCGACTACATACCCAGCATTACGAGAACCATAGAGCTGCTGCGGAGTGCCAAAGTGAGTTAAATCTTCTACTTGTTATCTCCAGCAAGAAGTTTAGTTTACGTGACACCCGGCGTTTATTTAGTTGTTGAATCGATAGCAGGATTACACAAAAACTTACAGGCGAATTTGGTTGAAAATTTCAGGTAAGGTTAGACTTAATAATACATAACCAAGTGCAGAGAATGAAAAAGAAAATTGAATTACAATATCTGTGAAACGCTGAAAAACTAAAATCAAATAACGTGAAATACAATCAAGTTACAAAGTTGCATATCGTTAAATTATCAGCAATTAACTTCGTTACTCGGGCATCACAGAAATGTTTATAAATTATAGTTTATTGCAATTTTATCGTAAAGAAGGTGAAACTGTCAGAGAAATTTTGAGAACTGTTCACAACTAGGGCTAGACGAAAATCACGAATTCACGGAATTCACGGAAGCCGTGAATTTTGGCGCTTGCCTTGAATTTTTGCACGGGCTGCACTTTTGTGTCAAAATCCATAAAATTTGATTGTTAAACATTGAAGCTAGGCATCTTGCTTCATATTTTTGTACTGAAGACTATGGACTCAACAGTTACTGTA
>Ga0056128_1004629_pt1 | contig 17221 bp, 9 predicted proteins | sample WorMetLIZISLAND2_FD_71113 | JGI IMG/M metagenome (GOLD analysis project Ga0056128, IMG submission 71113) | Marine gutless worms symbiont microbial communities from Max Planck institute for Marine Microbiology, Germany - Olavius geniculatus... ... | reverse complement strand
TGCGTCAGTAAACGGCTGTTACAAAGTGATCAGCAGTACGCAGGAATGGTCAGTGGCTGGACTCCAATGTCAATCAGCGCATAAAGACGCTCATCTACTGGTCATCGACAACGCACAGGAACAGACGGCTGTTGCCGGAATGCTCGAATCCCTTGACCGTCAGTTTATGCGTCACGTTTTCATGATTCACATCTTTACTCAGATAGTTATGCCCAATCTGTCGTGCATAGTTTCGCAAAAAAGTCACGTTTAGTTTGATTTTCAAAAACGACTCGCTGGCGTCTTGAATTTTGAGACGTGAAGTAAATCAGCAAAGTATATTTGAAACAAAATTGTCTCAACGGTGTCAGGCTGAAAACAATTTTAAAGTTAAAAAGTAAATTTGCTTGAAAATTAGTATAATAATGTTAGACGTCAACAGACAAAGCGTAAAATGTAAAGCAGTATTTCATTTTAACACAGTGTAACACACGGTCGAAACGCTTGCGAACATGTTACCAAACGTTTCACATAAAATCTGCTTACATCTAAATTTATCGACTTAATTCCGTATAATTTGATAATCGTTCCAAGCTTTTAATACATTTAATGCAACTGTTACAATAGTAATCTATTGGTTATTTACTTGATATGGTTTGCAGCTGGCTTTCAAAAGCGTTCGGCGACCCCGGAGTCATATCAGATGCAATCGCACATGGCGATTTTAATCGCTTATTGTATCGGTATGAAAAAAAAAACCATCAAATATTGTTGAATTTTGCAATTCTTGCTAAAAAATGGCAAAAACGCACCTTTTCATATAAAGTCGCTTGTAAAAAAATTTCATGGTCGGGCCAAAGGGGGGGGCATCGCACCGTGCCCCCCTTAAATACGCCACTGCTTGAGTGTGGTTTGTTTTTAGAGTCAATAAAAAGTGCGTGCCAGTATAGCGGTGGAACGCGCTACTGGTCAGCGGGTCATCGCATGAGCCACAGCCCGACTGCCGGGTCAACATTCGTCTGGCGAGTTCCATCAGGAGATACGTACGTCTCGTCAACGATGACGTACAGCAACTGGGGTCAAGGAGAGCCTAATTATCTAACAGAAGGTTGCCTGCAAGTGATAGGTGATGATCCGTACACATGGAATGACAACCACTGTGAAGCACAATTATGTCCCGTCTGCGAACTGGACAAAGGTGTATAAGTTTGCAAATCTACGTACAGTTGTTAAGCGGCGTTTCGTTTGAATAACATGTCGGACATCATAGTGATAATATAAGTACCTAGAAATTTGCCGACGATACCAGCGTAAAGCTGTTTATCGCCGTAAGTTTAACTTTAAAGACAATTATAAAGAGGTTTAAGCCTAATTTTTTATCTAACGATGTCACTCACGTGTCAAGAACGCAATCGCATTATCCTAAGCAGCACGCGCATTGGTAATTTTTGGTGGATGTAAAAATGCAACTAACCCTAAGTGGACCAAAGTTCACGCATTTACGTAAAACGTGAAAGGGATTGCAATCCATCGAATACATTTTCGATTGTCGTTTGTTTTTTTAAATTTGTTTCAAATATATTCGCCACCAAAATCCAGCGTTTTTAAAAGCGAGGCGAATTCTGGACGTTCGCAAAAATTTGCAGTCAAGGGTTTAAAGCCGGTTCACAGTAGCCGTGTTCACGGGCCGTGTTCACGGCCCGTGGACACGGGTGGAAAAAACGCAACCGTGTTCATGGGCCGCGCACACGGGCCATGAACAGGGCCCGTGAACACGGCTAGTATGAACCGGCCTTTAAGGGACGGCAGATGATAATGATAACGTCGTTTTCCTAATTTGAATATCTCAATTTGTTACAGAGATATTCGCGATAAAAGTGTAGAGTTGATTTCGGGTTGCTAAGCATGAGACAGGTTAACGTTTTTGTTTTTATTGTTAAAAATTTACTTATCAAAATGCGTGTGCAGAAAAATTGCAGTCGATCTTAGTTTTTTTTTTTTTTTAGGTGTTTTAATGATTTGCTTTGGAAATGTTGGCGACTAAATATGTTGTCCGAAATCGCTCCAAATTTTGAATCTTTTTCGATTTTTTTCGGAAAAGCCCATCTAATTATGGACTTGGATTGAAAGACGTGAACTTCGGTCTAGTAACAATAATGTTCCATTGTCTCACGTTTACTAACCATAACATGATGCACTATTGATACAAGTATAAGCGGAATCGCTTGCAATACATTTTGCATGTCAAAGACCTGTGCCATTACACGCAGATATCGACGAGTGTGCTACCAACAATGGAGGATGTCATGCAGGAGCTACATGCACTAACTTTATTGGTGGTTTCAAATGTACCTGTCCAACCGGCTATGAAGGAAACGGATTTACCTGTTCAGGTCGTTACTTTTACAGCATAGCTAATGATACAGTTCGCACACGTTTAAAAGTACTTTGGCTCCACGCAGAAAATGGTTCAACTTTGCGTTTGCCGACATTTTCGATTTTTTGGCTTTGATATAACGCTGTTTTTCTTCACGTCATGTTTTCTTCGAGATTTTTTTCTCATACTGTGTCCTTTATGATCTTTATGAGTACTTGCGCCACAATATTACTGTCGTTTAAAATATTAGGCCTAATGTTGATGTATTCTGCAGACATCGACGAGTGTGCGACAAACAACGGAGGATGTAGCGTTGACGCCAGCTGCAGCAACACGGCCGGTAGCTTTGAATGTAGCTGTAACGCAGGATACGACGGAGATGGAATTACATGCGCAGGTCAGCCACAGCTTTAGTAATTTCTACATTGTTTTATACTCCCACGTTTTCGGTCTTTTTTCCGTTGTCACACGACATCACGTTTAACACTAAATCAATCGGTGCAATCATTGTAAAATTTTAAGAATGTAAGGTCTTAATATTGATAGGCTATTTGCAAAAAACTTTAGCTTGCCGGGTACCTTTCATCACCACAAAGTTGTCCGTCGTCGTCAGAGTCATTGGTTTCAGTGAAAGGTAAGTTTTTCAGTCGTTAGTCGATCGTGGGACACATTGTGCAGACCAACACAATGGCTACCGCCGGAAAGCATTGTAATGGCCTTTCAAACTTGGTGCGAATGAAAAGAAATAGAGTAAAGGTTTCATTTATTTTTGAAGTTGTTTACGCTTATTTTTCGAGCACGGCGATTTTTCATTTTTCTACCTTTTATACCAACAAACTGCGGTATTGGATTATAAGATGTGATAATTTCAAAAAAATATCGCGATCATCTTTATTGTGCTAAAAACGTTCGAGCAATGTTTTTATACAGATTCAACTCATTTAATGTCAATTTAGCTTGAAAACAACCGTTGACTGCAGTAGTACAAACTACACTGTTCGCAACGCTGTTACCATGGTGTACTGCTAACATGTGTGCAATAAATGCAAAACCTTTTGATAAAGGTAACCGTCATGCACAGTACATGAAGCTAATAAAAAAAGTAAATAACGGGAAAACTTTCAGACTTTTTAGAAAAGTTATTACTACTTCGTTATTTTCGCATAAATGGGTAAATAAAAGAAGGCTAGGCTGCATTGCCATTTGCTAACATTAGCTGTCGCATACCAGGCGGCCTAAAAATTGTCGTAACGGTTGCTTTTACCGTGAGGAAAGTTTTACCAATTTCGGTTCTATGCTTTTTTGTTTTCAACTTTTAAGTCTGTAGCTAATGGGCTAAGAACAGACAAGCAACGCTTGCATTGAGGTTTTTATAAACCTCAATGCAAGCGTTGCTTGTCTGTTCTTGTCTGTCTGTTAACTGTTACCAGTTAACAATAAATAGTCCGCCCGGAAGCAATAGCTTGCGGAGCGGGCTTATGTTTTAGCGCAGATGTTTTAATTTTTTTTCGCCACGAAATCTCTGAGCTTCGTTGGCCGATCGGCTGGAAATTTTGCACCGTGGTCTGCACTAGACAAAATTTTGGAGGGCCTTCTCCCCCCCAAAAAAAAAAAATTAAGGGCCAAAACCATGCAAAGTTTAGCCCGATCTCTGACGACTTCAAAGTTCGTCGGCGAATATCTTTCAGATGGATGTAGATATTAAAAATAAGACAAGTGCCTGATCTACCGCGATTCTTCCCGCGGCAGGCGAAACAAGCCTGGTGCACAGAGTTCAGTAACCTTGGAGATTTGAAGGCGAAATTGTACCCATTTAAAACGCTTTTTCGGAAGACCATATTCCGGCCCCTAGCGCAACCTCACCGGGGACGCGAGCCCCCTTACAATTTTTTTTCATTGGGTGGTCAAAAACTGTCTTAAAATGTAGCGTATTAGCCGCAACAACTTTGAAGCCAAAGGGCGTAGCTTCATGAAACTTTGCCACTGACGTGTTGCTAGATCGGGTGATAACCCGTGTACAACTTTTTGGGGGAGCACCACCCCGTTAAGATTTGGGAGGGCAAAAAACGTCCAAAATTTAGTACGCTTTAAGACAATTTTCGAGTTTGACCGCAAATATCTCTGGACTAAATAGAAACATTGACAAGCGGTAAACGACGTTATCAAGCATGATTCATTTTGCGTTGAGCAAAAAATTGGTGAACTTTGGTCTACTAACACCAGAGATTACGCGGCTAATGTTCAACCACCCAAATCGACTTTTTCGAAAAGCTATATTTCGGCCCTTAGAAGGTGTTGCGTTTCCAAATTTTTACATGCGCTAAAGAATACCAAACCTTACTAGCGCATTTCTTACCGGGGACAAGGGCCCCCTTTACAATGTTTTTCGAAGGGAAATCAAAAATTGGGTTAAAATTTAGCGTATTAGCCTCAAGAAATTTAGAGCCAGGGGGAATAGCTTTATAAAACTTTGCCAGGTGACGTGCTGCTGGATGGGGGTTACCGCACCCTTAAAATTTGGGAGGGCAAAAAACGTCCAAAATTTAGTACGTTTTACGACAACTTTCGAGTTTCATCGCAAGTATCTCTGGAACGAATAGAGATATCGGCAAGCGGTAAAAAGCATTATCAAGTACTATTAATTGCGCGTTAAATAAAAATGGTAAACTTTGGTCCGCTAACACCAGAGATTACGCAGCTAATGTTTACCTACCCTAGGTTGACGGGGCTCTTTTTGCGTATGCTAATGCATTTGAGTGCGGGCCACGTGACTTTGCTACCGGGGGAATTTTAGCCCCCCCCCTCTTTCCCCTGAACTTTTTCCCAATCGGAATTAGGGCGCCGGGTGGACTCGCGTTGCGCTTTGCTTCAAATTTCTAGTTGTCGTGTATTACGCAGACATCGACGAGTGTGCAACTAACGATGGCAGCTGTGATGATAACTCGGACTGCGTTAACAGCGTCGGTAGCTTCACTTGCGAGTGTCACGCAGGACACGCCAGAGACGGTGGAGCCACATGCGAAGGTAGTCTATACGTTACGTAATTGTCTATAAAATATATTTTTTGATTTGTTATAAACGATAGGATCTGGCTGACGCAGTAAACATGTGCTGCGTTGTTTGCAAAAAGAGCTGTCTCACAACCAGGCCGCCCCTATTCGGTTGTGCTGAGCGGTCGTACATATGTTCATTTTTTATGGCGTTTTCCTGCGCCGTGTCTCAGAACTTCCGATTGCCGTTGACCTTTTAACACGTGGCTGCAAATGTGAACACTTATACAATGTACATTTCAAAATTTACGGCAACCTTTTCTTGCCATTTTTAAAGATAATTGCTTTAAGTGAGAAAGCTAATACCGCCTGTTGAATTGGTGTGTAATGCTGCAGATATCGACGAGTGTGCAACAGGTAGCGACAATTGCGACGCTGACGCCACGTGTACTAACGTCCAAGGTAGCTTCACGTGTAGCTGCAATAGCGGCTATGACGGTGATGGACAAACCTGCACAGGTTCATGTTCAACCTGCACTTCATGTTCATAAGCGTTAAACCAATTCGGATAGGCAGACACGCCTTTTTCAATTTTTTGGGTGGGGAAGTCGACAGCTTTGTCTCTGTTTCGACAAATTGGGGGTTGGTAACTCAAAACTGCTCCTTTGCATAAAAATGTGTTTCAGAAGCCGTCAGAGCATTAAAGTCGTTTGCAGTTTGGGCTCCATGACAAACCGCACGGACCGTGCCCGTCGTTTATCTTCGTCCCTTAATGTTGAATGCAAATCGACTTTGCTGATTATGTTTTTGTGTGTTTCGAGCTTTATTAAACGGTGCTTACGTGCAAAACTCAAATTAGCATGCAACGAAAACAAGTAGCGCAAATTTATCTACTCTTAGATAAGTTTCGTTTGCTTACTTTTTTTGTTAATGACGTTAATATTCGTGATTTTAGTCTTGAAAAATACAGTTATCGTCACGTGAACTACCGTGTGATTACGCAGATATCGACGAGTGTGCGACAAACAATGGAGGTTGTAACGCCGAAGCTAAATGCACCAACTCGGCGGGCAGTTTTTCGTGTAGCTGCACTAATGGTTACAAAGGAGACGGCATTACCTGCGCAGGTCATTAATTTTTAGTCTAAGGATGTGTTGTCTTTTCTTAGCTGAATTGGCAAATTACGTTATGTAAGCCTAACTGTTGTTTAAGTGCTCCAATTCCACTTTTGCTTTAAATTGTTGTGTTTACAAATAACTCGGACGCTGGTCAATTGAAATCAAATGTTTCTTTACCTCAACAGTTGTCAGGTTGCAATCGGTACAGAAACGTCTTCTTCATTCTACAGCTACATAACATAGTGACGAAGAAAGAAAACGTTTTTGGGGCTGTGTCCGAATGATAAGGCAGCGGCTCGAAAGCCTGTTGTAACTTCCAATTGCTATATCTTTAGTCAGCAAGTGAGCCGATGTTTTTAACGTTATAAAATTTAGTGACTAAAGAATTTGTGATTAACGTTGTTGTTGTTACTTGGAACATTGCCGTTCACTGCGCACAGTGGCATTTAATGTGCGTTCCGCAGGAAATCTCAGCTGGTAAGCCTACTGTGATTTTAGTATTTCGTCGAGCACATTTCAATATAGTAAATGTAGCATTACGTCAATTTTGATGTACGCTGTTGCAGATGTGGACGAGTGTGCTGATGGCAGTGCCGGATGTAGCGCTGACGCTAGCTGCACTAACTTCGCCGGAGGATTCACCTGCACTTGTAATGACGGATATAACGGCGACGGCTCAAACTGTCAGGGTAAGTAAGCTAATATAGACACTAACTTTTTGAGTATTGAACGGTATTGAAAAGTATTACATTGGTAATACTGCAGACGCTATCCGGAAGCAGCGATTGTGACGTTTTGGACATGCAGGATTTGCATAAACGCTGACACAAAACGGCAAAGTCAAGAAGTACTAAGGCAAACTACTGTAGTGTATTAGCTTATAGATTTTCGGTGTATATACTCACTATTCGCACATAATGACAGTAATAAAAATAGTCAATGCGATACACCATGTTTGCTGTTTAATGCTCCAGTGGAAAAACTCTTTGGTTTAAAAACGTAGGCTGTGATAAGAAAAATATAAGAATATGGCAACAAGGACAATCAGGGGTAAGTTTGGACGACATCATTCAATAGCCCGACTTCGAAAATCCCTGCTGGACTCAAAGAGCTCGGCGATGTTTTTACGCAAGTTGAGCAATAGCCTATTTTGTCTCAAACTACATTGCCATGGCAACCAATGCCAGTCAGGGGTTAATTTAAATGACAAAGTTAAATTCGCCAAACGCGAAAACCATACACTATAACCAAAATTTACGACTCTATCTTATACACGTGGTTTAGTCGTATGTGTTGTAGGCAACGAAAAGAAATAAAGAAAGTGGATGAATAGAAAAGGAAAGTACAAAAACGCACAAAAGCGTTATATGTCCTTTATTTGTAGGGAAGCCCGGAAGCCGTTTGTGAACAGATTTTAACCACATTTTGTACTGTAGATATGCAGGACGTTATCATTTATGCAAGTTATAGTATGAAAAAAATGGAAAGATTTGAGACGTGTAGTGGGGATAAAATTTGAGCTCTGTCATCGACACGGCTGGTCACCCTTAAACCGCACGGCCTGTGATAATGAGGAGTGTTTCGCCACACACTGTTGCGTGTACTGACGCAGATATCGACGAGTGTGCAACAAACAACGGAGGCTGCAGCGATCAAGCCAGCTGCACCAACACTGGCGGAAGTCGTAACTGCGAGTGTCTACCTGGATACGAGGGTGATGGAGTTACCTGCATGGGTAAGTCATCATAATCATTCGTGACTGGGCACGTGGTAATAACCTGAAGGTAAATCTTGACAAATCTGCGGAGATGGTGTTTGTCAGACCAAGAAGCAAGGGATCCCAGTTTGAACCGTCGTCGGTAATTTCAGGCCTAAGGCGAGTCGAGTCGATTATAATGCTGGAAGTGACTATCAGTCGAAAAATTTCAGTCTCACAGCATGTCGACAACCTCCTGGCTGTGTGCTTTCGGTAACTGTTTGCTCTGCGAACACTACGACAACATGGTTTACCTAACGATGCTTTACATCAAGTGTTCCAGGCGATAGTCATCAACCGATTGAGTTACGCTTCTCTAGCTTGGTGAGGATTCACTTCAGCAGACGATAGAAATCGCTCGGAAACATTTGTACGAAGGTCGGTAAAACTCGGTTACCGAGCTAACAGTTTAGCGACCTTCGCCAGTATCTGTGATGATGCCGACAACAAATATTTTCACAGATTTCAGGCAACTGTCAGCTTCTGCTACATCCGCTTCTTCCTCCTGAACGCGAGCAGCATTCTTATAGTCTTTGCGACCGAAGTCACAACGTCCAACTTCCTGATCGTACGTCAGTCATCAATGACAAAAAATTTATTATAAGAATGCTCTATAATGACAATTTGTATTAGCTTAAGCTATTTTCGTATCGTTTCATAGAGTTTCACTCGTTTTTTATTGTGTAACAACGTTTTTTTTCTTTTTAATTAAACTTTGATTAAATGCATAAATGAATGAATGAGTTGCGTATAATGTAGTATCGAAAAAACAAACCTTTGTTAAATTTTTTTTTATTACTTTTGCTGCAATCATTGAAATAGGACACATTTATTGTAAAATGATTAAATGAAATAAATAATACAATATATAAAGTAATGCAAATTTTAAAAAATTAAATTAGAATGTGGCAGAAAAGTAAACTAAAATTTAGAACAAATAGCAACTTTGCTGATGTTTATATTTGCTCGTTTTTATCGCGTGGATCTGTGAATTGTGTAAACAGCAAACGTGGCGGTGAAAAAGCCGGCGTTGCAGAGCAGCACTTTCCGTCGCAAGGTGGCTGCAAAAGCTGTGGACAATGACAAGATGACCTCATCATGTACCAAGTATACGACGCCAGAGCCTTGGTGGGCGGTGGATCTGGGTGAAGCCAAAGACGTCAGCTGTGTTTGTGTCACCAACGACAAACACCGACGCTTCGGTCAGTTAAAGTGCAGTGGCAGTAGACGAATATTTTTTTCTGTTCTGTCAGAGTACATCCACTACATAAGCACATATCCTCGAAAATGCGTATTGCCTAATAAAGACAGATTACATTGATGTTGTTAAAGCAACTGAACACTATACAAGAAAGACGGCAGTCAAAAATAAACTCATTATTGCCACGAGAAAAATATGCGATCAAAGTTTAGAAACTGCAAAATAGTGGGGAAAATATCGGCAGCACGTAATAAGACAAAAAGTGCAACATTACTGACACTAGGCCTATCGCTTTTTTACCAAAACACAAAAATGTAAGAGAAAGCACAATAACACATAAACACATTAACAAACGCAACATTTTGCCAGAAATTTAACTTTTTTGGAATTTAGCTTCGCTGTAGCTCTGCGATGATTGTTGGTGCAATTGTTGTATAACAAATCTACAACGAATGTTTGGACTTTCGTTGTAGCAAAGCGGCGCATGGCAGGATTCGTAGTCGGTCTGACCAACGATGATCCAGCGGTGACAACTCCGGTGTTTAAGCAGTACCGCTACGTTCAGTACCCGGATCCACTGCCACGCTTGGAAACTGCAGCCGTGAGCTTTGACCAAACCGCCGACACGTTCAGATATGTTATCATTCAGAACCAGGTCAGCCGCAACAATGGCGCCATCTGCCTTGCCGAAGTTAGAGTCTTCCTCAGAGGTATATACCTTTTTCGTATGACAATTATTTGCCGCAAACAAAGGCGAATTATGTACTTGACAAAAGAACATGAGCATAAGGCCTACATTACAAACAGATTTTAATCACATGTAATTTGACAAAGATCTGTCGTGCTATTTTGCACCCGCATTTAACACAAAATATGAATTATGAATCATACGGGTAGCCTTACGTCGTAGTTTACACAAGCCCAATTGTTCGAAATATGGTGGACGAAATGAGACTGCCTAAATTTAACGTAAAACGTTTATACACCGTGTCTCAGAATTAGCGGCACCCCTATTTTAAACACGTCTAATTCAGTTTTGTAGTTCATGGATTATAATGAATTATCCTACATTGCACTATCTTAACATTACTTACCGTCACAACCATTATGACGTACGCATCTTACCGTGTGTGCTCAGTGTAACGTCATTATGATGTCAGAGTTTGTTTGCATTAAGATACGTTCAGTACATTGTTATTGACAAAGGGATTAAGCAGCAGTGTACTTGTCTTAGACAAAAAGCTTGCTTCGAGGCCAAAAGTGGCCACTTTGAGCACAAACTGTAAAGGCACGTTCAAAATGAATGTTTCAGTGACTGTTTCGGATTTTGTAAAAATTTGTCAGGTATTAACGATTTCACACTAACTTATCTGTAGGGGTGCCGCTAATTGTATAGTAGCGGTGTAGCAGCATATCATGGTGTTTTCATAAATCAGCGCATTCCGACGTGACACCTGCCAGAAAATAACGTAAATAGTTTTATTCTTACGTCGTGCATGAATAGCTGTTTTCGTAACTCGATAACCAAATTACGAGAGATGTTCGATAAATAAGTTACAAAACAACGTCATTCTGTTAGTTTTCTAAATCTAAAAATCCGAAATATAGGTTTTGTAAGAAATTTTTTTCGAATGCGTGTAAAAACTGTTTCGATGATGACGTCATTATTGTAACGTTATCTGTTCACAGAACACAGTGCACGTGTATTATTTTTTCCATCAGTAATCTATCATAACTCGCAAGTGACAAATAGCATAGGAACGAAAAAAATGAATAAAGATTACAAGTCAACGCAATTTTTTTAAATGCCAAAAAGTAATGTTTTATTTTTCAACATATCGTATGAGTTCGCTCAAGCATTTGTCTTATCTGTCAGCATTTAATTTGATTTTTCTCTGGCATAATAAAAAGGCTGTTTAATTGTTTAATTTACGACACATTTTGAATGTTGGTTGTGATGATGTTGACAGAGACTAATGAAAGCCCGGGAAAATGTGCAACTTCCTGCGCAGGTATGCTCTTTGTGCTTTATCGGAGTCAGTCATAGGGTTAACCGATTAAAGGTATGTTTAATCCTTTATGTAAACCCAAACTGTGTAAACCCAACTGTGGTTTTCGGCAATTTTATTTTTTTACTGCTGATATACGCTCAAATTATAAAAATAGTGATATTTCTTCAAGGTTTTTTTTATTGTTTTACTTAGTGTGTATGTGATGTGGCAGATGCTGCCCCGTAAGAAACTGACAATGAAGATTGCAGTTTGAACGGCAATGATTGGTCCATCGGTAATTTATGTTTCAGTAATTGCTATTATTTATTTTAGTTGATGCCATGCTGCAGTGCTTTTTAATTTTCTTGCTGTTATCGATGCATGTTGTGGATACCTTATGCGCTAAGTGGCGGTGCAGTTTATTACGTTTATCAGCTTGAACAGAAATGATTGGTGTATCAGTAACTTGTGATTCAATAATTGTCATTATTTTATGCTACGTTGTGGTAAATTTTGTTTTCGTTGCTTTTCGACGTATGACTTTGATAATTATTGAGCTAAATGCAAGCAGTTTATAAGTCATATTAGTATAAAGTCAACTGTAATATGAAATGCGAAGAATACACGAAATGCGAGTAAAAATAATCAAATGTTTGCCAAAGTGGGTGGTTGCTTTTGCCCACCCTTTTTCTTGTGTTCGATGTTAAGTAAGCTTACACTTTGTACTGTGAGGTAATTTTAGAAAAAAAATTGTTGAAGACAATGCCGATGTCATGTAACATGTTTTTTTTTTGTTTTTATTATTGTTATTGTTATATTTTCCTCGAATTTGTACACATGCATGCATTAAAAATTGGTAGGCTATAAAAAGATTGACGTATGTATGACGCATGTATGACCGTTATGCAATTATTTAAATTTTCGGTTTGTTTTCATGGCTTATTTTACTAGGTTTTTTACATTTCGTTTACCGAGATTATGACTTAACTGTGGGATATTACATAGCTGTTATTTGTCGTGGTATTTACTTGTTATTACAAATTACCTAATGTCATCGATAGTGCATGTTTTAGTAATAATCGTTTAGCGGGATTCTGATATTTTATACCAAGTTGCGATGCTTTATGATTTTATTGCTATGTTGCCGATAACTTGTATAGTTTTTTAACTTGGTGATTACTTTTATTCGCAAACAATTGTAAGAGTCAGCGCAATTAACCGCTTAAAGAATAAGTTAATTCTGTAATAGTATTAAATCGCTAACTCAAATTTTCTAAGTAATATTTACAGTATAAACTGTGTTTAATTACACATTTTATATGTAACAAATCGTTGTTTTAAAAAACACACAATTGTTAATATTAATCGGCTTACTAGCTTTGTTATTGTGTCTATAATATAATAAAACTATTGGTATCAATGCGCTTTTCGTGTATTTCAAATATATACTACACGCTTTGTATGTTCTCTATCAGCAGACTCACAAGAGTGAGTTAAGTTTAAAATACATGCCACAACAACGCGTTAGTGTGTACATGTTAACATTGCCTTTTCAGCATTTTTAGTAAAATCCATTAGGGCAAAATGTCCTACCCTGCGTCGGGCAAATGTCCGGAATACGTCACAATGCGTGACGGAACTTCGTACGGGCAAATGTCCGTTTCCCGTGTTATTACAGGAATAACAAAGTACTCTCTGCCGAGTGCAACATTAAACCGCCAGCGCAAGGACAGACTAGCATCTTTTGATTATGACTCAACTCACGCGTTTCATGAACTAAGTGGGACTACAAAAAATAGGCCTATAGGCCTATTGAATTTCAGCAGCAAAAATTGTTACTTCATCTCATAACACATAATCTGGCAACTTAAATTTAGTCTAGTGAAAAACCAGCCCGATGGCTTTTAGACTAAAAAATCCTAGACTAAAGACCAGCCAGACAAAGGCTGGGTAGCATTTTGTACAAAATTTATGTTTGTACACAACACTTACACAACACACTGCTACCGTTTTCACAATATATTTTCGGCAGCAGTCGTGCGTCATAAAGCAAACGATGGTGTAGTCTATATCATCCAAGTGTGTTGTTGTACGATAAGTCTGGGGTGGTAAAAGTTTGCACTTGTGCGCGCTTAACCACTGCTGCGGTGTGGTATCTAGTACATACATGATGTATGTATAGATACTGCACTGCTGGAGTGGTTGATAACCTACATTTATGTAAAAAAACTGTTCAGTTTATATACAGTGTAATGGTGACATCGTGGTTGTAGATATAAAACAGCTTAGATCACAATTTAGTAACTTAAACTTTGCCATTACACAGTCAGCAAAGTTCTTCTGACATTGTGTAATGGTGACGTTTGAATTATTAAATTGTAATCTGTGCTGTGTCGATGTCACCCTTACACTGTATATATGTAAAAAAAACTTACCACTTTACAACTGTGTGTAAGGACGATGTGATGACATCAGTCCTCTAAAACAGCAAAAATCATTTGGGTAACCTTAGATGGGGCTACGCATTTTGGTCAAATGGTCCATTTTCGGTAACAGCCGTCTACATTACTGCAAAATTCTATTCATCTTCGTCAATCGGCGGCTAAGTTATTGCTGTTTGTACAAAAATCCAAGATGGCGGCTGCCGCCATCTTGAATTATAATATATAAACATAAACATTTTTTATGTTTTATCTAAGCTACACACTAAGATTGAAAAACACAGGAATTTTTACAAGCCCTTTGCGATTTGATTGCCGTTTAGCCTTTTGTACACCGAGTTCATCGGAAATTTCATTTTTTGTCTACTGATTTACGATCTGATCCACTGATCTTTTCGGCAATTTGGTAAATCCTGATATTGAGTGTTAGTGATCTGGTTGACTGGGACTTTATCCGTAAATCTGGCATCGTGACCGAATAATCCAAGCCCTCTTTCGCAAACGATAAATGTGGCCGGTGCGACTTACGACTATCATTAATGATGTACGCGTAAGTAGGAGCCTATACCGTTTGATGTGAATGATCCGCCGTTGACACTGTGCATCTAAGTGGTCTAGTGGACCCGAATTTCTAGTTTTAGGCCTAATTTTTGGCGTTTCTGACGTGCTACGCGTCGGCATTAATGTAACTTATTGGCGTTTTTTACATTCACATATAATTATTGGCTAATTAGATATTTTCGTGAGTTTTCTTCTCAGCAATAGTTTTTCGGATGACTAGCTGCATCAAACGGCAACGTCAGCAGACAATCGATGGACAACTCAATAACACGCGCATTGTGCCACGTGTTGAGAACATATACCGGTCACAGTTTTAGCTCGATCATATATCATCAACACTACAGTTATTTTTCTTTAGCTCTGTAATTTTACTTTTTTGCAGGTTAGTTTTTTTGTAATATTACCATAAACAATACACTCATTTGCAAGCGCCATACCGCCGTAGCTTCAGAGGCGCTAACAAAGTTGTAGATTATAGATGAGGACTGGGGAAGGGTTGTGAGCTTTACCAGCGGGGTCCTAAGCAGTGCCGCGCCCCCCCACAAAAAAAACAAATTTGGTGCATTTTGGACGATATTTCAAATTAAAACATCATGAAAACAGCGTTTTACAAGGTGCGGTGCATGCCACAAAACCGGGCAGCAAACTCGAGCATTGGTAAGAATTAACATATATTGTCAGTCAATGACATTTATGATATCTCAAGGATCAGCCAAATAGTAACAGCGTCATTAGCAATCTTATCATGTTATTATCATCACCATCATCAGCATCAACAGCAGCAGTCAGTCAGTGTCAGAATAAAAACATTTCGCTAATGTTAAGTTTTGCATGAACATGCAATTATCAAACACGCAGAATTATTTAACTTTCCCCTAATTTGCTTTAAAAATTTTTCCCAAGTTTTTTCTTAGAACATTTGTTCCAATGTTTGTATAATGTACGCGCCCCAGATTTCAAATCCCAGTATTCATATTTATATATTCGTCAAAGTAAGTCAACGTTTCAGAACGACAGCAGTGAAATCGAGCGTCTCAGCATGGTACACTACAAGCTGTGACTAATAAATGTCTTTAAACAGTGTTGTGAAAGAAAATAATTTTAGCCTATTTACTTGCTTCTTCTCCTACTGTCTTTTTCTTTTTTTCGTTGTCTAACACTGTACTTGTGAACTGGCAACTTCGGGTTGTTATTGTCGATTGCCAGCTACCGCACAGAAGCTTATGCGGTCCCCATGTAACACGTGTCGCGATCGACTTTGATCAATCCGTTTACTACACGTACGCCACAAATCATCACCACTAACATGTTTTTCGCTTGACTTTACTGAAAACTTTGCTTTGTTTCTCTTCGATAAAATTTCCAAACTTCCTTTAGCAGACTAACAATGTATTTTGAATTACCGGTATTTTTACGAAATAAATATTAATATCTGCTCAGTTACTGTTAGGCCTACTGCAGTTTGGGCTTGAATCGCAACCTAAGATAGTTAAAACTTTTTTCAAATGTCCCAGCATATAACCTACGATGTGTTGTTGATTTAAAACCGCAACACTGTATAAACACCGACAGTCAAAAGAGAATGGCAAAGTTCGACTTTTCGTAAATTAGTAAACTCTTTGATAATCGACAAAAATTAATATCTGGCACGCCAAGTCTCGTGCAAATCCCTCCGCTGAAGTCTTCTTGGCAAATGTCGCCCTTGGCTTGTACATTTATATTTGCTGTTTTATTACTAAAATAATGTTCAGAAACACGTATCTGTCCTCAACCATACTTCAGTTTTTGCACCATAATTTTTTGGCATTTTTTTGCCGGAGACGAGAATTTTTTTAGATTCGTAAGCCGAGTTTTTTTAAACTATCGGCTTTGTAACTAAAATATTTAACGGATTGCTAGAAATTTGTTGATAGCCAAGACAATCCTAACCGCTGGTCAACATTCTGGTTTGTTGCCCCGTAAATTGCAGCCAAGCAGTCACCGGTATTGGCGGAAAACAACTGGTGTCAAATGGTTGAAAAATAAAAATCACGATCAGCGAAACTAGAAGATATCGGCAGATTTCACGATGCTTTGACGTCGGCGTGCACCAAACTCCATACATGGTCATGCGCTGATAGCGACACTGACACCTGTCGCCGACGGTATGCTACAGGCACGCTATCCGCGTATAGTGGCCTACCCTTTCCTCACAGCTGAGTCATAAACTACATCAATCAATATTTATTCAATACGTAAAGCTTTCAAACCGCCGTAGTAAATTTAAAGTCAAAAATTGCCGAGAAATACGTTTAAGTTTGTCAAAGTAATTTAGAAAAACTGTCGGTTTTTTACTTGACATGGGGTACTGCAATACTAAGATCCAGAGACGTCGTTGGTTAAGAAAGTCAGGTTTTCGAAAAGGTGCATTTTTCGACAGGCAGAAAAGATCACAGGTGCTCGAACGTTAACTCTGGAATTTTTCAGCAACGAGAGAGCGCTGGACAACTTAACAGTCCAAAAACGACAGCGCTTTATTTGCTAACGAATGCGCTGTCGTTATTGGGCCGTTGACTTCTTGGGGCGCGCTAACACAACAATCCAACGTGCTAAGCGCTAACTTTTTCGTATATTTTCAAGTTAATACCTCGTTTACACGATGAAGCTGGCTCGACGAGCTGGCTCGTCCAGCTAACATATGTTATACATATCACAGGCTGAACGGTAGTTCAAGCCCTGTGTTAACGGCGACTTCTCTTTCTTATGGGAAAGCCAAAAATTCGACCCCCCACAGAATCAAAACCCCTGAACCGATTGAGATAAAATTT
>Ga0056128_1004626_pt1 | contig 17222 bp, 9 predicted proteins | sample WorMetLIZISLAND2_FD_71113 | JGI IMG/M metagenome (GOLD analysis project Ga0056128, IMG submission 71113) | Marine gutless worms symbiont microbial communities from Max Planck institute for Marine Microbiology, Germany - Olavius geniculatus... ... | reverse complement strand
AGGGGGAGGAAAATGGAAAAGGGGAAGCGAAGTTTGCTATAAACTAAAGTTCACTGTGCATCACGCGGCCATCCATTGCCCACGCCAGCGGTACAGCGAACAGACACACCACCGCCCCAATCAGCCATGAAATGAATGAAAATAAACGGTGAATGTGTGCAACGTCCATAATGTAGGTCACCTGCCAATCAAATACAGGTAGGCAACTAGGCATTCAACGGCTACCAACTGACATGAGAGAGACATACCAGGGGGGTAGGTCCAATGGGGCACCGGCTGTTTCGAGGCATGCGTACTGAATGCACGGTGATGGCCCACACAGCAACAATAGCAACAATGGCAACAGTGTACTCTGTGTTGTTGACGAGACGGAACGATGATAAGGCGAGGAAACATTTCTAATTCTCCGAATGCAGCGATCTAGGGCTGCGCTCTGATTCAAGCAAAAGTAGACTTCAAATTGACGTTTAGAATAGGTAAATACTGTCTTTACAAATAAATGGACGGCCGCATAATATATCAGCACAAGTTTTTTTTTCCAATTTCTATAGTCTAATTACAAGATACGACGATGTCATCGTCATATAACTTATGCAACAGTACAGTCGAACGTTAACGCAGTTACAGCAAATTGGCGTCGTAACAAAAGGGGGAAGGGGCAATAAGGTCAAGGAGCATGCACTTCTCCATTGTCCCTTAAAAATTGAAATGTCGAAAAATTGCCGGTAATTTTTACAATAATGCAGGAAACTAGAAATCCCTATTTCCCGGAAATTTGGACGCAAAATTGCACTTTAGAGCAAGTTTCTTTTTTGAAACTTGCAAGCTGTCTGCCAGACAACATTGTAACCTACTGTCCCTATGCACCCACTTCGCCGCTAAATGCCAGTAACCACGCTTGATCAAATCTGCCAAATCTCAGTAGTACTAAGATCGACCGTGATTTCCACGTGTCATCACAGTCAATTGTCATCACACACCATATAGGCTCGCCGGAGAGCTTTAGTGAGTAGCATTAATAGTGGCTTTCTAGTTGCACAAACGTGACATACGCGCTCTAGCAGCATTCGATTGCTGCGAAGATCAGAATGCTGACAGCAAGACCACCGTACACTAGATAGGCCTATACATACACACGTTCATTCATTCAGCTATCTCTTCATTCATTCACAAACCGCGAATGCCTTTGTCATTGCCAGGGCCGCTGCCATTCCGCTATACAGTCATTCATGCATTGTGTCCGTCTGTCTATATACTATCAGCAGCTATACTATAGCTTCACGACTGAATGGCCAGATTGGGCGAAAAGCGCCGCCAATTGGGCTACTTTTGGTAACCGTTAATGGCCCCAAAATTTGGCTTTGGCGTCTTGCTTGCTACTTCTTGGCTACTTTTTGAATCAATGGCGACCGATCGTATGAAAGCTAAAAAGTGGGCTAGTTTGGGGCGCCAGTGTTTGGACTTGAAAAAAGTCTGACAATTTTATAGCTGCTCCACGACCGTACACCGTCGTGTACAGTAGTCTAACTGGTTAATACTTTGCTATAGTGTGATGGCTGATTGGGGCGGTGGTGTGTGTGTTCGCTGTACCGCTGGTGCGGGCAATGGATGGCCGCGTGATGCGCAGTGAACTTTAGTTTTATAGCAAACTTCGCTGTGTAGCTTTCGATAGCAATAGGCTAGGCCTAATCAGAATTTTTGAACACAACAGAGCTGGTGGCTGTAATGTTGTGCGGGTCTTTGCTGATGTATACGGGACACTCTGACGTCAAACATGATTATGACGGTGGTTATGATTCAGCGTGCAGCAGCAGCAGCAGCAGTTAGCTGACTACAGATTAGAAAAGATTGCGGTGGCGTAACTTGGTCGTCGCCGCCCGGAGGCAAGATAATTGCGCTTCTCCACGCCACTGAGTTTCATGCAACCTATAGGGCCTACGTCAGGTTGCTTTAAGTCATTAATGCTGCAGCGATATTGTTTGTCTAGCGGATAAGCGAAAGTTATTGAGAATTACCCGACAGTTAGTGAACACTGAACTGCAGGAATAAGAGGCGAAAACACAATTTTGTAGATCGATTAGTTTAGTGAATTTACCAATAAATGAGAAATTGAGGACTATGCTATTGTTTTAATTCAAAAATTGTGCTGGTGCCCTCTCTAGACTCGCGCCCAGAGACATCTTCGTTTGCCTCCCGTTAGGCCTAGACTTACAGTTACGCCACTGAGAAGACTTAGGATAGGCTATGCTGCTGCTGCTGCTGCTTCAAACGCTGCTACGATCACTAATTGCGTTACCTCGCGGCAGACGCACGCAGCATCCTACATCAATTCGTTCATCAATCCATCAATCGTTGTCAGAAATCTGTGCCCAGCCAAGCTGCTTGCATGTTGTAAGGCTATTCGATACTCGTCATCACCACGCCACTTAACTCGCATCTCATCGTCTACAGTAACTGTAGAAACTACAGCGTGGCGTTTCCGACAGACGAAATTATGCCCGAGATTGCTCCTATCCCGCGCCGAGTTACTTTTTCAATGGATTGACACCCGTTTAGTAAAGATAACCAGTGACGTCGTTACAGAAGGGGGCTAATCACTCATACATTTTTCGGCTGTCGGAAAATTGTCAGAAAATCACTATCTTGCTGAAATATTTTCGTCCAAAATGAAAAAAAATGGGGCTAAAATCCCCCATTATTGAAAAATTTAAACGGAAAATAAATATGTGATCACTCATGATTTTTCCTGCCGGAAGTTTGCAGTGTCTGCCGAAAAACTGGAACTTCTTGTCGTTGCCGCGCTATAGGCCTAGTTTATAACCCATGCACGTCGCTGCAGAGCGTAACGTCGAAAACGAGGCACGCTGCAGCAAGCGCCTGCAGCGGCAGAAATTCGCAGAATAGCTGGTAGACGCCCTGGCCTGCTATAGTGCAATCGATGAATGAAACAGATAAGAGCGTGAGTGATTGTGTAGCCTACAGTGATCAATTACTGGCCCAGATACCACACAGCCGCAATGTTCAGGCCCTATAGCTACACTGCAGTCACTGGCCTAGTTCTAGGCCGCTGACAGAAAGGCAGTCTTAGTCAACTCAAAAGCTGACTAATAAATATATGTTATAAAGTCCAAGAAAAATCCAGTAAAAATTTTAGGGATGGAAGAGAACCGAAAGTAGAGAAATTTTGAGAATGAAGTTTGCAACCAGCAGCAGAATTCGCGACGTCGACTAGCTTTGACGATGAAACTGGCAACGCGTTTGTGTAGTAATGAGGGATTGAATGATTTCTTAATTATTGCAAGTTTACTGCGCAAAGTATAGGCTATCGGTAAAAAATTAAGAAAATATGTCTATACTATACTTGATATATGGGGCTTACTTTTTGTTGGGCCACTCTGTCAGCATATGCTACGGTCCCTTAGCATTTTATTTTGTTTTATTTTATAGTCGATGACGAGAAGCGACTCCATCGCATATCAATCCAACCTTCGAGTTCGCATCTCGATATGGACTACGTTCTGCCAACCGACACCGGCTCATCGTGCCGTGCTGTCGGCTCAACACGTACGGCCATCCAAGGGCTTTTCCAGTCGCTGGTCCGACGGTATGGAACTTACTGCCAGATGAACTCAGATATCACCGGCGTGTGATATTGGCAGCTTCAAATAGCTTTTTAAAACAATCTATAAAGTCCAGTTTTCAGTAGTGTGACTAGCGCATTTAGACGTTATTTTCTAACGTAATGCGCTACATGAATTTACGTCTAAGGCGCCTACAGAGCGACGTAACTGAACCAAACTAAGACGGTTTAGTTTTTAACAAACTGGCCGTAGGGCAAGCAGTGCGAGCCTACGGGTCATTGGTTGACGCGTACATGAGGCCAACAACGCGGCCGCCGTTAGGCGATGTGTACTGTAATGCATTTGCCCATTGGCCAACTCGTCAAAAACTAAACCATGTCAGTTCAGTTTAGTTCAGTTCACTTATGTCGCTCTGTACGCGCCCCTATTTACCTGACTTACTTCCTTATCCGCGTCGTCTCCTGTGGAGGACGGAAGAAAGCGACCAAAAGGTCCTAGAAGTGTGAGACGCGACACGTCATTAGCCATCACTCAAACTGACGCCACGGTCGCAGTCTGTATTGAACAATAGGCTGGTAACACGGTCTCTTGCATCGTACGCCAGCGGCTAGTAATAGGCCTACAGCAAGGAGACCTTTAATTCTAGCTATTATCGAGTAGTCCCTGGCCTACATGAATGCACGGACAATAAATAGCTCAGCGGCGCACGTGTATTGAGAAACGTCTGTATCTAATGGCTTTACGATCAGTCGCCCAGCCGCAGTCACCACGCGGCGCCACTGCACCAGCTATCACACTGTTACAACATTAAACACTGCTAACTGTTACTAGGCCTACTGGACAGCGCTCGTTCATTCATCGGAATACATTTAAAAAATCTGTTTACACTAAAATGAAAACTTTTATTCACCATGACTGATATAGATAGTAAACAACAAAACAGATAACACACAATTAATGAAAAAAGAAAATAATTATTAGTATGTACCGGTAGAGGCACAGAACAAGAAAACAGATAACTTAACTATTAAGGGATTACTACTTGGATGGGTGACACCGAAGTCAACTCAGCCTTTCATCCCTCCGGGGTAGGTAAATCGAGTACCGGCATATTTGGCGAGGGTTAAGGCGGGGCGCGTTCACCTGAGTCGGGGGGAGCAGGTAGCACTGTGTGATCCCATATGGCAAGATGACGCTCCGTAGATCTTCGATGGGTAAAGCTTTTCCATAAATTCGAATGGGATCACCCCGAACGAGGGCGCCAAATAAGAGAGGGTAGGCAAAATTTGCAATTTTTGGCCAATTAGTCGCTGTATCTCAATAACGGTGCAAGATAGAGCCTAGGTTACTATTAATCACTAATAAAAAGTCGTACACTGGCTCTCGATTGGCGCTGAATTCAATGATCTTGAACGCCAAAATAGGGGGTTTTATGGATTTTTTGGCTATTTCGGGCTGCGACACAAGTCTATATCATTCACAAAGTGGCGCCACGCTACTATCGTTGTGCGATCCAGATAGATAATTTGGTATTTGTATATTAACTTAGCGTGAACCGGAACTGCTCTAGGCTTTCGCGCGTCTCGTGAGCATTAGCTCAAATTTCTTGTTTTACTTGCACCAGCTTGAAAGGCAATGCAAGCCCTAATACTAATACTACTATATTAAATTTTCAAAACGCATATGGAATCACATACTGTTATTTGCCCCCCGACACAAGTGAACGCGCCCCGCCTTGACCCCGCTGCCAGACAGGCCAGGACCCGATTTAGAAGTATCAACCCCGGAGGGATAAAAGACTGAGTTGACTTTGGTGTTGGTTATATACCTAAATAGTTTAGCTGTTCGCCGACAGTCGCCCATTTAAGTAGTAATCACTTGATAGCGGCTCGATCGGGAATCAAACCCACAACCTCTTGATCGTAAGTTTGGCAACTTACCGTTACGCCACAAAGCCACCACAAATGAATGTCGTAACAAAAAAGATGCATTGTTTTCTAGCCTAAACGTTGTTCACAACTTTTCATGCCTTTTCCTTTTTTTTGTTTTTTCTTTTCTGTTGCACTTTTCTCTTCGGCTCCAGAAATGCAGCCACAATTCTGGGGAGCGCTTTAAGTTTCCCAGAGGGGTCCGGGAGGAAGCCCTGCCGCAAACGCATTTTTACGTATTTTCAGCTCTCAAAATGCATCTTATGACAAAAATAACAAAACCTACGTAGTTTTTAATTTGCAGTGCACATGACTATTTTATGCTGTGAAACTCTCAGTTTAATATCATTTTTTTCAATTTTTTCATCAGCATCTTGCTTCCACCTGTTAATGGAGTGGACGCCTCTGGCTACGATCTCTTATCAGTGCTTCCGGTTGCAGTTTGCCAAAAATAAAAAAAATATTGTGGTTTATTTTTATTTTTATTTTATTACATGTAGTGTAGTATTATACAACAGCACTTATAATCAGCAAACTGGCTATGAGAGCTAAAACAAAATACTGCAACGTAACAGACTGGATGCAAACATTTTTTTCAGTAAGACTTTGAAAGCAAACTAAAAACTGCAAAAATATCTTCAACATAGAATAAAATTTTTGTGGAGAGTCTCTATAATAACACACATTTTTTTCATTTTTAAAGCATAGAATTTGGTAAATGCGGCAGAATTTAAAAACGTGAACAAAATATTTTGTTTCTTTCGACTGCTATTATTACATGAAAAGAGAAATTTATAATATCAAGAATATGACCGATCTTTGCATATTCTCGTTTTAGTGACGCTTATTTTAAGGACAAAGCGTAATAATCTCACGTATTTCTTGACATCATTGTAAGCGCTGAAATCGTCAAAGTTATTTCGCAAATTTTGTAAAAATATTGCACTGATTTTAGAATTTAATGTGGCTTAAATATCCCAGTTTTTCTTAAATAGTTAATGTTAGAGTCTTAGTAATTATTACAACTTTTTTACAAAAAAAACAGCTTATTCTTTAAAATTTATTTAGACCTACTTTATACTTAAACAAGTGCTAATCATTACTTTATGTTTAGTGATATACAAAATAACATTTAAGAATTATTGGTAAAACAATTTGATCCTGAATGTGCATAATATAAATGACGACAGTAACACAAACAACACGTAAATTTGCAAAATTTTAACATTTCAGTCGTTGCTTTTTTTCTATCAATTACAAAAAAATAACGCTCATAATTGAACTGAATAATTTACTCAAGTTGGTTTTTGTGTAATATAATTATGACTAAGCATAGAAGATGACACAATAAACTTAAGTTATAAAAAGCGGTTTTAGTGAAATAGACAGTGTGCAGAGACTTTGAGCTATTAATATAGTTTGAAGATGGTTATTCAGACAACAACTTACAGACTTCCTATAGACGTTGTCTCAATAAAACATCTTACTATGTCTCGTAGCTTAATATGTGAAATGGTTTTTAACTTTGGCATTTTATACCGCAGCGAATTGCGTAATTTACCAAATTTACCACCTTTTCTAATAACACTAGTTGCAAAGTCAAGGTTTAACTGTTATTTCTTTAATACATTTAATTTTAATTTTTAAAAGCAATTTTTATACACAATTTACATAACGTCACTATTATTACACGATATAGGTAGAGGTTTATAGGCTTATTTGTCAATTATTGTAAGTTTTGTTTTCTCTGAGTTAGTAAACGCTAAATAGTTAAGCCACTTTAACGACGTTACTAGACATTGTATATGTCTAACCTGCATATTAATTTTAGTCAGGTCTGTAAATTTTTCTGCTTTTAGTTGCAGCTGCTAAAAACGTAAGAAAAGGGACAAAAATTATTTTTATTTTATCTTTATTTAATGACGTAAGCTTATAATATTACAAAACAATTTAAAATCAAATTGACACACTAAATAGTAACTATTAAAACTAAGGTAGATATAATGCGGACCAGATGCAAACAGTTTTTGTCAATAAAATTTTTGAAAACAAAATGAAAAAAAATAAAAACAAAAATATTTTGAAAGTGCAAGAAAAATTTCGAGAACACACGTTTTTTAAGACGACGGCAACTAAAATTTTTTTAGATCTCAGCATATAGTATAGCGAAAAAAATTCATTGATTTTTGGATAACAATGCTATAAGTATGTCAACCTAAATCGTTGATTGACATTTGAACAAATTTTTATTAATGGATTTTAAATTTTAAGTTATTTAGCTCACTAATTAAACAACAAAGTAAAAAATTCTATACTGGTTAGTCATTTATATAGTGTGCTATAATTAGTCAGTATTGTCACTACTTAGTTAAAGTGTTACTCTTTTTTGCAGATGTTTGGTGTAATCACTACCATTCTTTGGCGAATAAATAAATATCAATATCTATTTTCTACAAAATCGAGCGACTGCACAAGTTCTTATTATCTATGCAAGATCATTATAGCAGTAGACAATCAACATTAATCGGCAATGGCATTTTAACTTACCGTATTTACTCAAAAAGGTTCAAAACATTCTGAAGTTCAATTAAGTAATCAAGAATTAAGTACCTTAGGCGCTAACAAAATTAAAACATTATCACATGCCAAAAATTCTGTGATTTTCGTTGCGGTCCCTCCCTAAAACCACTTTCAAACTCTCAAAAATATTAGTGCAGTTTTGTGTTTGCTTCAAAAGTTTTATCTAAAAACTGTCTGCATCTACACTGTGTCCGGAAAAAAAGTAACCCCGTAAACATTATACAATAAAAATGTCAAATATAAACGACTTTAAGTAAAAATTTGTATTATTGATCCCCAATAAATTACTGAAGAAATCACCAAATTTTGTTCAATTAGAAATACATTTTGTGAAACTAGACATCTGTCGTATTGCCACGCTATATAGCCCAGCAGTTGCGTATAAAGGAAGTAAGTGCAAAGAGGGAGCAATTATCTTTCACGGGGGCCAAGTTATAGTCAATTTTGTTCCAAAATTCGTCGTGGTGGCAACAGAGGTCGGCAGAGAAAAAATTTTAATAACAGCATTGGATAGCCTGGGCCCGAAAATATGGGAGTCGGTGCAAACAGCGCGCAAATATCTTTTACGGGGACCGAGTTATACCGCTTTGAAATCTCCATTGGCTGTAATGCAAAATTTTGCAACTTTTGAATGGTTGCTATGGCAACACGGGTCGTTAGTGGGTAAATTTAAATGACACCGTTAGATTGCCCGACCCAAAAAGGGAATAGGTGCAAACAGCGCGCAATTATCTTTTACGGAGACCGAGTTATACCGTTTAAAGTCCTCGTAAACGGTAATGCAAATTTTTAAAAATTGAGGTAAAATAGGAAAAGAAATTATCAGATTTTTATTTCAAACAAACTTGATCTTACTTTTCGGGCTCCGAATCACTATGCAAAATTTCATGAAGATCGAATCAAAATTGCGGCCGTAAAAGTGTTTACAGACAGAATGATAGAATGACAAATAGAGGCAAGTGATTTTATAATCTGTCCCATGCTATGCTATAGCAATGGGACAGATAAAAATGTTATTTTACAGCGAAGTTATCATACTAACGCGGTTAACATACTATTTTGTAACTTTAACAAAAAACACTTGATTTTAGCGAAATTATGCATCAATAATGCGCCATCCATGGACAATCAAAATGCCAAATTTCAGTTAAATTTGCTGAAGCAAACGTTAATTACAGTGGTTTATGTGAGGTGACCCCAAAGCACTTCTGTTTTTTTTGTGAATTACGTCGGACACAAAAGACCTGAAACTGAAGTGTTTCAGGGTAACCTCACAAAAATTACTGTAACTATTGTTTGCTTTAATAGATTTGCTTGAAGGTTTGCAGTTTTATTGCCAATAAATAATGCACTGTTGATACGGAATTATGCAAGAATCGGGTGTTTTTTGTTAGAGTTACGAAAATGTACATTAATCGCAGGGTTTACTTATGTAACGCCAGATTTCAATTCGTAACTCCGGTCAGAAATAATATTTTAAAATGAAATTCAGTAGGTTTTTTAATAATTTACTGCAAGTTAATTGTACAAAATTTTATTTAAATTTGTTTAGATTTGACATTTTTATTGTACGATGTCTAGGGGTTACTTTTTTCCGGACACAGTGTATATTCTCCTATGCTGCAGTATCTTTCTTTACCTTAGTTTTTATGGGTAGGTTAATATTCAGTGGCTAAATTCTACTTACGTCTGTACTACAATTTTTGATAAATAAAAATGTATAATAATATAAAGCATGGCGTAAAATTTAAATAAGAAATTTAAAAATAATATTCTTTGGTACTTTTTGCTAAGACAAATTTTTATAGGCTTAAAAATTAATTACGTGAAAAACAGATTAATAAAACAATTATCTATACCGTTAAAACAAAAAATAATGTGAAACCTATTTAGTTGCGAAATGCTTACACAGAAAATTGTCTGATTTATTGCATTTTAATTTTGCACGTTATTTTTTATTTTACCAAAAAATGACAGCACAGTAAAATATTTGGAGTACAGAAAACTTAACTAAACTTAACTATATTATAAGTAATGTAACTGTCAGAAATTGTGTTAATGTTTTTAGAAGTCTTGCTGTCCGGCGCACCGATTTTTAATACTTTTAACAAAACTGTTAATTTTAAGCAAATAAATGATTAATTTGATAATTAGTACTACGATTCTTATCACATGTAGAAAAATTATAAAAAAAACATTTACAAAGTATGTAATAGATTAATGATAAACAAGTAGGCCTATTAAAGCTTTTAATTAAAAGTACATTTTTTTGCGAGCTGCTTCTACGCAAATTCTTTTTTCCTGATTGTTTCCTAGACTAGACCTCGTCTAACGTTTCTCACTGCATGACTTAAAAACAGTTATGTTGAAGTTTGCACCGATAGACTTTATTCGCCATAACTGGTGGCGGAAAACAGCAACAACTAAATTCAACACCTTAAAAAATTCCCATTGATTTACTGATTAATTCTAACTATTTCACAATAACGACGTTATAATTCGCCAAAAGTAGGTTATCGAAACAGGTTAGTATTGTAATTGACACTACTAAATGTGACAAATCAAAAAAAACAAATTGTCGGAAAATTGAATTTACACAGTGTTAAATTTTATGCACTGAACTGTAAAGAAACTCATACTTTAGCAACCATAAGTAGCATTGCGGCTTTAAGTGTGCAAATGAGTCCACTGCAGTTAGGCCTAATCTTGCAAAGTCAAGTATTTTCGTAAACTCAATATACTTAATAAAATTATTTTTTTTGCTAAAAATGAAGCGTTTGTTGAAAAATTGTACTAAACTACAAGCTATAGGCCGTATAAGCTTAAGATAAAGTTTTCCGGGAAAGGATAAACACAACAAAAATGTTTTAGCTTTTATAGTTTAGGCTAAATGATTGAACGTGCATGCTTTACGTATAAGATAGAGCAATCGCGCAGTAACTTAATATTTCCGCAATTTTTTGCCAATATTTATTGGAAATTTGCTTTTTATAAGAGACTAGCAAACGGCATTTTAATGTTTATATTAACAAAAATAACAAGTATTGCGCCAAGTAGCCTGTTCAACGTTCCAACGCTGCTTGTCTGCTGCCACGTTCTCGATTTTCGAGTTTGTGCTCTGACAATTCCAGACATAATTTCCGCAAGTTAAATAATTTTCAGCTGTGAAAAATTTAGTACCTTAAACCCAAAAATAAAAACAATAAATAAATAACTAACAAAACAAAATAATGTAAACTTTAAAAACCGCACAACCTCTATACTGCCTCGGGAATCTGCATGCGATAGTCAGCACGTCATGAACTCATTGCTGTAAGCGGCCAATTTACGACTGATGCATTTCACAATGTAGTGTAGCAACAACATTAAAATAAGATGGATTTAGGTTACGGCAAGTTTTTTAAGCTTAGTGATGTTGCATGCCAAAAATTATAAAATTGGCCAATGTTCTACAGAATTAATCAAAACTGACACCATAACAGAGTTTTTTTCTGAGACACATTTAATATACTTTTGCTGGTAGTTTAGTCCGACCCTGGAAAGTAAGTAAGTCAATTCGATAAAACCGAATCGTGCTGATATTCTGGTCTTGAGTCGAAAAGTCGAAATCCGATCTATACTGCAGAGCTGATTGGCGATAAGGAGAGATGCGGTTACAGTGGCGCCATGCAACGAGAAAGAGAGAGCAAACTGCTTACTGTTGCAGCAGCCCATGCAACATCAAACTATAGAGAGCGAGCCAAAAAACAGGACTATTTTTGAGCATTGGTATAACTTAGCGACGGTTAGTAGCCATAAAAAGGGCGCGGTATAATAGACTATGTCAAAAGTTTCAAAATTATATTTACTTTTGTCAGAAAGTTTTTTTGTGAAATACAAAATTTATGCTTGAAAATTTCATGTTTTGGAAATTTTAAAAGCCAAATTAAAATTTTGAACACCGCAATCTCCTCCGATAAAAATTTGCTGCTGTCTGTTGGGAAATTGCAACTTTTTGTCTCTTTCCAGGCTTTGAGGGTCCCCACGATGACCGATGTTTTCCGCCAAATCAGCCTGGCCACCCGGCCGGCTCTACAGTAAGCTACATCAAAATGAGTTAGTTCTGAGCTTATGTTAATGTTTCAGACCATTTTGCGAACCAGTGGCGAATTCACAGGAGATGTCGAAGGTTGGCGTGGACCATGTTTCCTATATAGGCCTAGCTGATGTTCATTTAACTCATACTATGTAAGCTACATGAACAAAAAGCGCAAAAGCGTACAGAATTGTGTCAAAATATGCATCAAAATTAACTCGTTTTCTGCATGTAATTTGCAACCCGCTGCCTCTCTCCATGTCCTATCCTAATCTGAAGGAAATACCTGTCTCTATACACCCTTTCTCATTCGATACCTGCTTATACGTCTCAGTTTTTGCGCCTTTGACTTTCGACCTATTCGCCCCCTCCCCCATCTACTGTAATACCTCTAAATCTCTCACTATTTTAGATGAGTGTTTTCAGGCAATCACTCGGGGCGCTGGTCAACGTCAGATAGTGGGAAAGGCAGACGACACTTACGATCGACGGACGGGTCGATACCAGAGTCGCCAACTCTTTCTCGCAGAAAAATGCCGAACGTTTTGTATTTCTCTGCCAAAAGAAACCAAAAATGTCAAATTATTGACGATAGCATTTACATTTGTATTTGCTGAAACAGGCATTTTGCATTCCCGCGGTTGTATTTCGTAAGGTTTTCTGCCAAAAAATATTGTCCGCAGTTTGAACTACGCGGCGATAAAAAGTAAACTGCAAGTTGCATAATTAGAGATTTTAAAGGTTTTTAGTTTCCTGCTCTATCGTGATAGACAAAACTCTGCCGGTATTTTCTGTACCGAAGATAAGACGAAATCAGTGATAATGCAAATATAACCATGCAGTCATTGAGAACAAATCAATCCCAAACGTGACTTCTTACTGTTAAAGTAAAAAAAAATCATGCCAAATAAAAACAATAAAATGTGACAAAAAGCACCACCAGACTGCCAAACAAAAATTTTTTGTGCCAATTTCTTTAAAATTGATAAATTCGACTCATTTGACACTATAAAATGCCGGTTGGCAACCGTGCTGTGGGAGACTTGAGCTGCAGAAAGTGAGTTACACGCGCCAGTGACGACTGAACGATCGGACGGTCACGAGAACTAGGCCATCTCTAGGCACCAAGACTCTAATAATCTATGGCACCTACGGCCACAAGCTTGTGGGGTGGGTGATACCACACGCGCGGTCTATTTCTGAATATTTTCGAAACAGTTAAAACTAACTTTGTATCTCGGCGTCAGGGGAGTCCGCAAGTGAACGCCGAATGCTTTCTGGTAAAGTTGAGCATAGGGAAAAGAAACTGCATGAAGAAAAGTTGTTTGGCTTCACAAATTCACAAAACACAGCTATTTGCACTGCAGATAAACGACCAAAGTGCTGCCACGAGATGCAAGGCCAAAATGCGTCAAGTGCGTTTGAGGTCGGGGCTCCGCTGAGAAAGCTTACAGAGCTTCGGCTTCCCCAAACTCCCTAGCTAAGTTCTGCGAAAAGGAGAAAATGAGTAAAAAAGGAAAAAAAGGGAAAAAAAAGACAACAGAGGGAGGGAAAATGAAAGAAAAGGGTAAGATATATGCATAAGAGAGGGGCTGGTGCTATAAGCTTACTTGGGAAAGGTTGTTTCCTGTCGCTGCAGGAGAACGGACGTTCCTGTTTGGCATTTTGATTCGTTCAATGAAAGTGAACTGTATTATTTGGCACGCGACATGTAGGTCTGTAGAGAAGTTGGTGTACATCAAAGATCCTGCTTTAGTCCACTGCTGTTTATCATCGTTATGGATGCAGTCAGTGAATATGTTCAACATGATGTGCCATGGGACATGCTGTATGCAGATAATCTGATTATTGCAGCTATCTCGTCGGCCAAACTCCAGGAAAAAATTGGTGAATGACAGGAGGCTCTGAAAAGAAAAAGCCTTAAAGTAAATGCGGACAAAACGGAGACTATGGTGTGTGCAAGGACAGCAGAGTCAGTCCAGATCACGGATAAAAATCGGAAAGCTCTGGAACAAGTGGAAAATTTGAAGTACCTGAGTTCAGTAATCCATGCCCAAGGAGGAAATGAGGAAAACATCACAGCTGGAATTGCTGCAGCATGGAAAAAATGAAAAGAGCTATGTGTTATGTGATCGAAGGATGCCCGTTGCTATTAAAGGGAAAGTATACAGAACAATGGTAAGGCCAATATTGATCTATGGTTTAGAAACATGGACATTGATAAGGCGTAAAGAAGAACGTTTGGAGAAAACCGAAATGAGAATGCTAAGATGGATTCTCTGCATTACGTTGAGAGACAAGAAGAGGAATGATGATATCCGTAGCATCCTCGGAGTAGCGTGCATCACGGACAAGCTACGGGAGGCCAGGTTGAGATGGTTTGGGCATGTACAACGCCGAGAAAAGGAGGATTGTGTCAGTCAGGAGAATCTTGGAGGCAGACGTACATGGACAACGGAGTAGGGGAAGACAGAGGCAGGCTCCGCATATTTCGACGTCGTGAAGTACAACATGGAAGACTTGCTAGTCGACCTAAAGGACGAGGAGAATAGAGCCGAGTGGAGACGGAGAACCCGTGTGGTTGACACCTCACCCAAGAGATTTAAACCAACCTGAAGGAGAGAGAGAGATGTAGGTCTGTAGAGAAGTGATCAATAAAAACACGTGAATTCAACAAAGGAATCAGAGGCGCAAATATGCGGAGCCTGCCACTGTCGCTTCAACAGCAGCCTGTCAAACTGCATCTTTCAAGCGAAACCTAATAGGGTGTTTACACGATCCAGCAAACGACCAGCAAACGTCCAGCATTACGGTTGCTGGAAGTTTGCTGGACGTTTGCTGGATCGTGTAAACACCCCATAAAACACTACTGCTTCGACGGACGGACTACAGTCCGTCAGTGAAGACTGCTGAAGTTGATTGATGATGTCGCCTATCGATCCAAGCGAATGCTACTGTCACTGCAAGCGAGTCTATCAGTCCTTGGACCAGTGAAGCCAGCATCATCCTGACAGGGGAGGGAGGCAGAGACAGGTGGACAATTCCCCCAAATGTTATCTTGTCGATAAATTTTCTTCTAAAAACATAACTCGGGACTGGAAGTTCTCCATTTCTACAAAATTTAAAGCAAAATTAAAATTTTAAGCATTTCCAATCTTCTCTGTCGGTAATTTACGACTGGCAGAAACTGATTTTTTTATTTCGAAATTAATCAAACACACAATTACGTGGGGCTATACCGTCGTGAGTAGGCATCAGTCATAATGTTATGTAGTCGTAAGCAACATGATCTTAATAGTTGAGTCACCGTAAACAGTTCACTACCTTTTGAATTGTCAAGGCGAGCAGAGCTGGGCAGAAGAGATGGACCAAAATTGTTACGATAAAAAGGACGAGACCATTAAATTCGACCTCAAGACAACGTTGGCCTTCAAAACGTTGCATCCCCGCTATTCGGTATAAGCTGAATGACAGATTTTTATTCTAAATGGTACTGCAAAAAACTGGCATTTTCAAGTCTATTTGGCAGTAAAACACGCTACGTTTGTCATCTTTCAGCCGCAAGGCGTTGACAGCGTTTCTCGTCTCTTAAACAGATTTGTCTCGGCAGAAGCTAGCCTTGCAGTGGTAAGTCCTTGGGGTGCAATTCGATGGCGTGTGATCGATCAGTGATTCGTCCGCTCTGCACTGCTCGCTAGCCGCATGCAAAGAACGAATTTCTCTATTCAGCTTCCACTGAGAGACAAAACGCTCGATATGGTCCTAAGACACTGCAGGCGCTGCTAAAATTGGATATAATTGAAGAAGCAGCAACGGAAAAAAGTAACACAAAGTTTCTTCAGCTGTTGGGTAACATGGATATATAAACGCTGCGGCAAAAATTCGTTGGCATATTTTTACTCCGCGCGCGCTAAGAGGACTACACGAGAACAGTGTAATATTGACGACTGCTCGACGACCGACCGACCTGCCTTCTTAGAAGGGTTCCTGGAAAAACTTCAAACGACCATATCTCAGCAACCAATCATCCGATCCACTTCCGGTTTAGTTCTATGAAGTCTGCACCGGTCGGCCAACGGGCTTGCTACGCCACTGCTGCGATTCTAGCTTAGTTTAGTTAAGTTTATTTCCGTCGCTTTGTGCACGTTTTTAGAAACACGTACACTTTATTCCACGCTGGTAGTGTGGTTTGCACTGTCGTTCGTTTGGTCACGCTTCACTGCACCGGTGGGTTATCCCACTGCAGACAGTAGGCTATTGTATGTAAGTTAAAACTGCTATAGTGGGTAAGCGAATACGCAGTAGGCCCATGAGCTTATACCACTTCAGACAGTGCGGTATCGTACATAGACCTCGCTCTGATCGCGTAGACCACACAGTCGTTTGCTTTAAAATGCAGGAATGCAGCTGAAAGTTGTGAAAATGGTAGCATGAGATGCGAGCTGAACGTGGTTTCAAGCAGCACGCGTGCCTTCCAGCGTAGAATAAAAAAACTAGAAATTTGGGGCAAAGCCCAACGTGAGTCCGCCCGGCGCCCCAAGTCCGATTTGGGAAATTAAAATGGGGGGGGGGGTAAAATTTTCTCGGTATCAAAGTCACGTTGCCCGAACTCAAATGCATTGACATACGCCGAACGCGCATTGTCGACTTAGGGTAGGTCAACATGAGCGCCTATAACTTTGTTCATGGTGGACTAACAATTTTTGACCCCCCTTTGAAAAAAATAGTAAGGAAGGCCCCAGTCCCCGGTAGGGAATGCACTAGTAAGACTTAGTCATTTTCTAGCGCGTGTAAAAATTTGGGGGCGCAGCACCCCTTACGGGCCGAAATATAATCTTCCGAAATATTCGACTTAGGGTAGGTCAACATGAGCCCTTATAACTTGGTTCGGAGAAGACCGAAGTTTACACGTTTTTTTGTTCAACGCGGAATTAACCGTGTTTGACAACGCGGTTTACCGCTTGTCGATATCTCTATCCAGTTTAGAGATATTTGCGGTCAAACTCGAAAGTTGTCGTAAAACGTACTAAATTTTGGACGTTTTTTGCCCTCCCAAAT
>Ga0056128_1004624_pt1 | contig 17227 bp, 7 predicted proteins | sample WorMetLIZISLAND2_FD_71113 | JGI IMG/M metagenome (GOLD analysis project Ga0056128, IMG submission 71113) | Marine gutless worms symbiont microbial communities from Max Planck institute for Marine Microbiology, Germany - Olavius geniculatus... ... | reverse complement strand
CGACGAAGCAGTTGAAGATCTTTTTACCCTTTCGTCGTGCTTTCTCTGCTATCAGTCTCAGGGCTAGGATCTGCTGTACTGTACTCCTGTCTTTTCGAAATCCTGCTTGTTCGTCCGCCACGTGTTCTTCTATCATGACATGAACATGCAAAAGTTAAATGGTTGAATGCTAGGTCTATAGCTCTTCATAGGAAACCCATCTCAGAGCTACGGAGCGTCACCCGCCGTATGGGATCACACAGTGTTACCTGCCACCCGACACAGGTACACGAAGAACATTCATAATCTCGTCTGCCTTACTGGATAAGTGTCCGTATTTTAATTTCACAGCAGTTGACATCACTGAAGACAGCTACAGATTTACGACGATTTTCGATAAATTTCTCTTAATTCTGTTGTACTGTGGTATACATTAGCTTAAAAACAGAGCACAAAACATGCAAGACTTCGAGCAAGACTCTCGTCAGCAATAAGCGTCGCCCAATTCTTTCTAGGACTGCAAGCGCCTGCTAGCAGCCAGTCAGCTATCGGTCATCAGGCAAGATATGACCTCTGGACGCTGGCTGGAAATGATACTAGACTACGCGGCATGGCGGCAGCACGACAGTAGCCTAGCGTACGTAGCCTGGTAAATCACTTTCCGGGCAAGCAGTCGCTCGGATCGCTTTTACCGACGCTGACGTCACTCTTCTGCGAACATCATCCGAGCCTGCCGCCAGTACGTCCCAAGCGTCAAGGTCAAACGGACACACATTACAGGCACGCAGACGCACACTGCGGATGATTGGCGTCAGTGCCAACTCGCTTTTGATCGTATCAACGTGCCACTTGCAGTCAATAACTACTTATTACTGATGCTCGTTCTACAGCAAGTTATATCTAGGAACCCGCTGTTAGCCTATAGTAGTGGTCAGAAGAAAAGTTTTAAGGACCGCCTGAAGATCAACACGAACAGTGCGACATTGAGTCAAATGATTTGGAAGCTCCAGTAGCAGTCAGGTGTGGGTGGCGCCGATCGGATTCAGTGCTTTGAAGACATACTCAGCTAAAGTCCAAATCGACGCCAGAGAAATCACGCTTCAGTGCGACATCTGCGGGCGTGAACGACTGACGTGCGTTAAGGACTGGACTCTACGCACGCCGTCGGAGTCACCTGTGATCACAGTGTAGACATGGCATGTGGCCGGCCGTACAGTTGCCGAGCTTTCAGGCGTTACGCTCCGCATCTTCAGCGCACGACTCGTTTCGCCAACGAGTGGGCTTGGCCATATACTATAGCAACAGTTAGGCCCAGTTTGTGTAAGTCAGATCTGCGACAATTTCTTGAGTTTCTGTGACGTCCGGTGACCCTGATCTTTGACATTTTTGACCCGAAAACTGGCACACCAGCTACATATACTGCTGCCTGCGAACGATCATACAAATTGTGGCTTTTCTGCGACTTTTTTCAGCTGGGAGCCAGACAAGTCTGGCGAACAGACAGACGGATGGACGGACAAGACGGTAATGCGGCCTATGGGAAACGGCTGCGTCATAATCTGCACTACGACCGCCCAGCAAGAGATAAAAACAGTACCGTAAGTATTTCGACAGCACGCAACGTTTGTTTATACTCCGTCCAACGGGCACGCACGGCGCAGATAGCCAGCAGAAATCTGTCTGATAACAGAACAAGCAGACCACCCACAGACTGGCCAGTATGTAGACGTCGATCCCATCAAGCACCGGCGGACAGTTGCCACACCCCAACAACATTTTTGGGGCATACGGTATTGCCAATGCCATTCAGTCAATGTTTCAGAAAATACAGCACACGTACAATAAATCTAATTTATCAATTTGCCAGAGGACAAAACTGGTTACCAGTACGCACTAGGCAGAAAATTCATCCCAAAACGACATGTTAGTCTCACCAGGGTTTCCGCCTCTGGGCCTCGTCGGGGAACGTAGCATCCCCAGAAACCCTTAACTCTCCCCCAAAGTTGCACACAGATGGACGCCTGATTGTTCTGGGCAGTAACAATGATCGAGTACTGACAAACAAGCTATGTCCGTTCGCCGCCGTGAGAAAATATACGATCAGCCAGCGTCCAACTGCTGGTGTCATCGGCCACATATGGACGGTAGACTAACTGGCTCAACAGTAGGCCTACAGGGACACTGGGTCAGCAACGACAGGCCAGATGACGCACAACGAGACCAGGTCAACGTCATCAAACAGTTAGGCGGTCAGTTGCCTGGCTGGCTGGCTGGCACGTTAAAACTGCCCGACGACGACGTTTACATAGGCCTATACTATTGTTGCTGTAATATACACATTTAAGATATCCAGAGATGGGCGAATTACTTGCTGAAATGCAATTCAATTACAAATTGCATGCAATTGCTAATCTTGTTTCCCAATTAATATTATAAATGATAAATACATTCATAGTTCAAGCAGACTAGCAGTAGTACACTAGTAATGCGATCACTATTTATTATCAAACCAAAAAAAACACCAGGAGCAAGCAGCAGCACATCAATTACCTGGTAATGTCAACTACTGTCTACACTATTTACAAACACAACTTACATTTAGAAATGCAAGTTACATCATGTAAATCACACGAGGGTCAATGTCACTTCAAAGGCCTGATAAAAGAGCAATTTAATTGCAAAAATGCGTTATGATTTGACAACGATCGGCGATGCAGACTGTTCAGTGTTCATCCCCGAAATGGAAGGCCTGCTATCTACAGTCTACACTAGTTACAACAAATAGTTTGAGCAAAGCCCACGTGACGCGCGATAACAGCGGTCCTGCCACGTAATGTACATTATACAATAAAATAATACTGCATTTTGATAGAGTACCCAAATTTGAGGCCTCCGTACGGAAGACTGCTTGAATTTAAAAGGTCGAAACTTACATTGTTAAAAATGCATGTTCTATGCTAAAAATTTCGTAAGGGGTTGTCCAGGTCTATCTCCAGCCATTTCGGCGCAATTTACTGTTGAAATCTGCACCGCAGCCGAAATTTAAAAAAAAACACCGAAACCCCTTATTTTGGGGGGTTCAAGGTCATTCAAGGTTATCAATGTTGACATCACACCTCACACGATAATGTGAGTGTTGTAAGGACGACCTTCAAAGCCTATGGGAAAAACAAACTTTGACCCTCAGCCAACCCAAAACCCCTGAACCGATCGTCACCAAATTTGAATGGCGTGATTACGTCGTGGACGCCTACCACCAAAAAATTGGGCTCAATCCGCCCATGGGTTTTTGCTCCCCATATAGGTGAAATATACACCTCTCCTGTTCGAAATTTACTACACCTTTTTTCGGTTCTTGAACTCGCCTACAGGCGAGTCCGTTAGACCGATTTTTACCCTTAATACGTCAAATGACGAGGTTCCGCGTAAGAAAGTGCCTTTTTATTGTTATAAAATAAAAATTTTACTACCTCCGCCAAGGAGGTTATGTTTTTGCTGGTTTTTGTTTGTCTGTCTGTGTGTGTGCAAGATAACTCAAAAAGTTATGGACGGATCTTTCTGAAATTTTGAGGGTACGTCGGGCATGGCATAAGCTACAAGTGATTCAATTTTGGGCGTGATCCGGCAGGAATCCTGGATTCTGGATCACTTTAAAATTTGCGTTACCATTGTGTTAAAGGGGGCATAAGCGGAACCGCAGCAAAACCGAAGATGGTGACGTCACCTGGCGAATAACATTGCCTTGGCGGAGGTACCTGCGAGCTACGACTGCTATCTAGTTTTTCACTCATTTATTCGAAAAATTCGAGAAAAAAATTACAATGGCGCCTGTGGGAAAATTTTAAAATTCTTTAAACTGTCATAACATCGGTTGTGTGCAAGATAGAGAAGTAATTTTTGGTTCTAGGATATGGTTTTCGGGGACGGCCTAATTAACGGTGACATTTATATTTACCCCTCGTTGATCCCCGTTGCCACGGCAACACAATTTGGGACAAAATTGGCTATAACTTGGCTTGCGTAAAAGATTTTGGCGAGATTTTTTGCGCCCATTGGGGGGTTTTCGAGGATGAGCCATCGAATGCTGCCAATTGCATTTTTTCCCGCTCGACACCCGTGGCCATGACAACGAAATTTAGGACAAAATTGGCTATAACTCAACTTGTGTAAGAGATATGTGCGAGATTTTTTGCATCTGTGCTGGAATTTTCGGAAATGGGCCATCAACCTCGACCTCGACCGACCCTTGTTGCCATGGCAACAAAAGTTAAAACAAAATGGGCTATACCTCGGCTTGTACAACAAATGTCACCAAAATCCTTGCATCTGTCGGAGGCGCGGGTTGAGGGTTTGGCAATTATAGATGACGTCAGTCGAAGTCTACCACAGCCAACCTTGATTTCCAAATATAACGAGCAGCAGCCTAGTAGAAGCCAAAGCACTGACGGATGAAGCTGACGGACCCGTTGAGAACTTGACAGAAACGAGGCAAAATAAAGCCGGAGGCGAACTAAGCAGACTGGGACGCTCATTTGTGTGCCGTGATATGACGTCAACTTGATGGAGATATGCCTCTATACGTCACATTATGTATCTGACTCACGCCCGTCTACAAAGCATGGCAGGGCATGCGGTCTTTGTCTCGACGGTATTCTATACAATGTATTCCGTATGAACTTGATTTCACTCTCTTAGTTTTCCTATAAATTAGTTTGAATCGTTTCATCAATGTCATCATAATCAGTTTTATTATCTGGATAGTTAGTCGGCAGGGCCCCAGAACTGGGGCATCACACCGAGTCGACATCGGTCAAGACGTCTAGTTTTATCAGACGTTTTATTGCAAAAGATCTTTATAATTTAAGCATGTATGCATAGTGCACAGCAGTCGTGTTTTTGTCTATTTCCATGCAATACTTGTGCGGTTGTCACATGTCAGTAAGTCAAAAGCAACTTACTTGCTTGTTTTCTTACTTACTTACACATCTCTACTCATCATTTTAATCCTACTAACTACAAGTGATGACAATGGCATGTAGAGATGCGGGATTCGACTGAAAGCAAATACGATTCGATTCGAAACGATTGTTCTCAGATCTAATGTCATATATTAACGCTTCCAGGATCGGTTGCTTGGCTTAAGAATCATCGGATCTCGTTCGTAAACACGATCCAGGCCATAGTCGCTTCACCGGGCGGCTTCGGACAGTTAGCCTATACCACGAAAGCCACTGCGTGCACAGAATTTTCAATGCCGCGACTCCGGCGCAGTTTCAGAAGACGCGGGTTATACGCCTAGTCGACGGCGGTAAAGCGGCGAACTGTTGACAAACTAACGCAACCTTTCAAAGTCAAACGCCGTCGATACCAAGAACTCCTGAATGCGCCTTTCAACAGACCATCATACACAGTGCATGACTGCACAGGTAAGCTTCTCCACCAAACGCGTTTTCCAGTAGCACGGCACGACGCCAGCTCGGACTCAACAGCCGCAACAACTGAGCCTAGTAGAAACTGTGGTTGCCGCCAGTCAAAGCGAAGGCAAAACACGGCGGCCGTCCGTGGCGACTAGACAGCATAGAGGCACCGAGTGCTCAAGAACAGGTGTATTCTTCGTCGACTTGAACTACAGATCTTCGTTGAGTGAGTGAGATCTATAACACAGTGTGCTGTTTTAGCATGAGATCCACACTCAAAGAACTCAAGTCCTTACAATACAACGTTCGGCCAAACTATAAGTCGAAGTTGTCCCATGGCAGAATTGACGAGGATGCGTCCTTGCACCAGCCCTGTTCAGCATCGCTATCGATTGGATTCTACGCCACATGGCGGTGAAGCCCGGGATAGCAGTGGGCCGTGATCATTTCGGCGATACACCGACGATACGGCTTTTCTCGTCAAGTCGACAGTTGAAGCTGTCTTTAGTCTGAACAGCTTCAGTGAGACTGCCAGTGCACTCGGCCTTCGGGTTTTGTGGCCAAAAACGAAATTGCAGAATCTCAGTACCGATACCCAGCCACCAGCCATCGTAGTAGATGGAAACACAGTTGACAGCATGGACAATTTCATCTATTTCATCAACTTAGGTAGTGTCCTCTCTTTCGATGGTTACTCTCATCCAGACATTAACAGACGTATTGGTTTAGCATCGTCAGTTATGTCAGCACTTGAGTCACATCTGGAAGGATCGGCGTCTTTCACTGACCGCAAAACCAGTATTTATCAGGCCTTAGTTCTATTCGTATTACTGTACGTGACTAGAGTGACTAGATCGCTGAAATATTGCATGGCTAGGTTAAAGGCACGCGGAAAATTATTCGTGCAAAACGTTTTCCTCCACAACCTAACGCTTAGCCACAATATACCCGTTACAGACGGACGGACGGACGGACGACGACAACCGTCGACCGTTACTTAATTCAAGTACGGTCGGCTAAAAACCAGGTAAATGCCCACAATGTTATCTGAACTAGCCAAATATTACACAAATGCGTGGCGGTTAGAAAGAAGTGACAAGAAATTTGAGCTAATGCGCATGACACGCGCGCACATGTCGTCTATGAGAACTCAAAAATCACGTCTATACTAATACTAGTACGCATACTCCACTGCAACTGCTACTACTGACTTTTAATTAATCGGTCGTTTCATCTGCATGTGTTTACATCTAAAATTTAAAAAAAAATGCTGCAGGAATGTTTAGCCACGATCATGCAAACAAGGTTACTGGTTGCATGAAAGATAAAACGACAAACAGTTGTATAACATTCTAACAACACTTTTTACCGCACGTGGTATGCTTTTGCCATAAGTACATTTCTGGAAATAGTCTGACAAGAGATTACCGGTATACATACATATAGTGTATTATATAGCATAGCCCTGACAGCCAACAAAAGTCCATACCTGCCATCGCTGCAGTAGCTCGTACGTACAGTAAATGCATACGAATGCAAACTGGATACAGTGAGTGTAAGTGTATCGAAATCTCCAGCGGAAGTGCACAAACTCGGCAACTATAGAGTAGCCTATGCGATCCGAGTACACGCATAGTGGTCCAGCAGACATTTTTACACGGTAACAGCCGGCGACGCGCCGCTTATCGCCTCGGGACTTTCTATACAACAGATGGTCGGATTGGTCGGCTAACACCAACCACACGCTCGCACGTCCAAGCCCGCGAAACCGCATCGGAAGGCTGCTGAGCCGACTACAAATGAGCATCTTCTTCAGTCGATCAAGCAATCACCAATCAGAACACTCATCACACGACTACGACAAATGCACCGAATGCATCGCCCGCAACGACGACCAATGCGACGGCATGTCATCGCGCACGCGCCGTTGTACTAGAATACTACTTACTATACTGGTTGAAAATCATTGGAATCTGTGGGGAATCCAAGCGAGTCGTATGAGCATAATAAGCTCAGTCAAAGACAGTGACAACCTTGATAACATGCATTAATGAACCAAAGTGATTTCGCCGATTTAAATTCCGTTACGTGTCCGGAACGCCGTGTCGGCAGGAAAGATCGCATTCGAATAAATTTCGCTTCATGCCGAGGAAGAAAACACTCCAGCACACGACGCCTTTCATACATCTGTTGAATTGCTTGCCGGTGGCACTACACCAGATCCTGGCTAGAGAAGAAAGTCTGGAAAACCACGAAGTACCGGGTTACATGATGACGTTCTGACTCAGGGGCGTGGACGACGGTTGATGTTCGTGAAGAGCGCAACAATCCGCTGCCGACCGACTACGCCGTCTGGTGATGGACTGTTGGTCTTCAACGGCCGTGAAACAGCGTTAAACATTAAACACAACAAAATCTTACGACGTTTCGACGGCGAGACGAGCAAAAATGCCGTTTGCGATCCAAGTCTAACGAACCAGACGAACGCTTCACGTCTACATAACCACGGACTGGTAGTGGTAAACTTATCTGCCAGCCCGCCACATGTCCACGGACTGGGCCCAGTGTAAACCGGAGGCGCGTGTATGGGTCTTGTCTTATCTCACAGACGCACAGCACGCGGTACCTATATACCAAAAACGCCGCGGAGTCAGATTCGTACAGCCAAAAAACACGACTGTATCAATTGAACTCTTACACTATCAGACAGCACAGCTCTCATTTTTGAAAAACTGCACACTTTCGGCGACCGCTAAAGATGGTAAAAGGGAACTGGGAAAGGAGCATTTGTCTTTCTTTGACGGCAAGACACTTTTTTCAGCCTCGCAATTCCAGTGCACGTTTTTACGTTTTTTATTCTTGGCACGTTTTTAACGTTTTTTTATTTTGCTCAACGTTTTTTATTTTAAAAAAAACGTGCATTGAAAATCCCATCAAAAGCTTTATGAAGCACTTTTGCGACCACAGAAACGAATTAATAAGTCATAGTGATGTAGTTAGTCCAAATACACTAAATAAAATGTTTTAACTAGTATATTTAGTTAGTTTAATACTATTCTCTTATGACCACACAGCTGAATTGAAATTAAATGAAGCTCTCTCTATCTAAACTATAATTCCAGGTATACTGCAGTGCATTTACAGCATTAGGCATTAGGCAAAAAGTTGAACACATTATGGCCAACGTTTTTTATTCAACGTTTTTAAACGTTTCTTATTCTTGCCACGTTTTTTACGTTTTTTTAATTTTTTTTTTTGGAACGTTTTTTACATCTATGCAATGAACAATACTAAAACATAAGTCTGTATTGCTGTTTCAACATTATGATTAAAAATGATCACCGTTAAAATGCTTAAACAGTTTGAATGAAATGCTCGACTTCATAAACACTACTACAAGCACACAAAAGCAGTAATTATAAAAACTGCACTGGATTAAAACGCGATTGAAATAACTAAACGTCGCACTGATATATACACCGTGGACCATAAAAAGCGTAGCATATATCTTCGCCAATTAATGACCGATGTGCGACAAACATGCAAAGCCTAAAACTTAAAACGGCGCTGACGACATGTGCGGCGAAGTTGCGAAATACGTGGCATGCGCTGTAAAACCCGACTGTTCCATTAATGGACACAAAACGCTTCAGGTTTTGACTTAGTTGTATTGCACATGTAGGATTGTGAACGCTGTCTAAATCAGGCGAGATGCAAACTATACGGACGCACTGGAAGCGATGGATATGATGAAAATGGTATATCACTGATCGGAACAGCACGAGCATGAGTTGCGTCATAGACACACAATAGCACTGCAGCAGCCACTGCTGCAAAATGCCAAACGGCTGTTATGACGGGACGTAGGCCTATACGGTACGGAGGCGTCTTAGAAAAACACAACACGCTACCGTCCATATCTCTTCCATCTTCTCTTTTTCACAAATAGGCTCCCACCATCAGTATTGACTGCTTTCCACGAAACTTGGACTCGGTGCTAATGAGTGATGCCCTGCAGGCAATAGTTGTGCGTGCGTGGGTGCCAACAAAAAGTTGCTCTATCTGCGTCCCGAAGAATTAACAACCTCATTATTATACACTGTGTCCCAAAAAACATCCCCGACATTTTCGACTGTAACTTGAAAACCAATTTTTAGATTTTAATAATTTTTGGTGCGAATATTCCTGACACAACTTGCCATCAAACGACTGTTCAGTTTTTCATTTTATCCAATGTATGCTTTGCACTACCTAGGGAAAGCAGATCAAGCAAAATATGTGGTAAAATAAACCAAAAACTTGAAAAACATCACAGACATTATCGATTGTAACTTGAATAAGGATCAGCAGATTTTAATAATATTTGGCAAAAATATTTTCGACACAACTGGCTATTAAATAAGTGTTTTAGTTTCCATTTCACCCTACGTCTGCTTTTGCACTACCTGGGGAAAGCAGACCAAGCATAATATGCATTACAATAAACGAAAATACGTCAGTGATTCCATCTATCCTAATCTGTGGGTCCCAACAGCAGGTCCATTACAAGGTTTGACTGTCACGCAGCAGTGTGTTTACCAGAAGAAGTTTAGGAATGTTTGTGACGTCAAGAAGCAGCTGGTACAGCCTGGATTGGTCAGGAACAGAACATTATCGATACTGCTGTCAATAAATGGAGAAAAAGTCTCCTTGCCTGTGTTTGCATAGAGGCCAACGCTTCAAGCAATTTTACTGCAGGCAGTTGAAAAATGTACAACTGAATGAAATGTCAGCCACAGTGTCAGAAATGTGAACAAAATGTGTTTTTACGTGTTATGTTAATTAAGCAATCATATGGCATTGGATAAAAAGTGATACTTCACTGGTTGTGCTTTCCCCAGGTAGTGCAGAAGCAAATGTTAAGTGAGGTGGGAAACTGAATGGTCATTTGATGGCAAGTTGTGTCAGAAATATTTGTACCAAAAATTATCAAAATCTGCTAATTGGTTTTCAAGTTACAGTCAAAAATGTTGGGGATGTTTTTTTGGGACACAGTGTAGTTACGATGGCGTATCCCTAAATTACACCAGTACATCAACTACAGCGTTTAACTGACGTAATTGCGCGCTAATCGGATGCAGTAAAAAATTATCGTTTTAATTGCTTGCAGTTTTTTTTATCAAATCGAACATATCATACAAGCTGTTTAAGCATTTTAACACCGATCATTTCTTTTAACAATGTGCCTGATGAATAAGAAGAAGACTACGTGCCCCGCAACAAAAACTTAGAATGATATACATGACTGCTAACTCACAAAAACTTACAAGCACAGTAACAGAAATGCAACACACAAACTAGAAAACTATGCCAGCCTGGTGCCGACATATTACGCGGCGGTCGTACACCTATAGCTATTAGAGAGCACACACTTCCTTTGAACGTCATTTGAAAGTCCACTTTTACACTAATTGCCTCTGAGCTAGACGCCGCGTCTGGTGTGCCATGGGCTGAATGATGGCTCGTAAACACTACGGGAGATGTGCATCATTTTCGGATGGCTTTCGACCTCCGGTGACCTTTTGAGAATAAGTTGAAAACTGGCCCAGGAAAAGATTAACACCAATTTTGATCTTATGATGGCTTTTCGTGCGCTTTATAAATTAAATTTACTTACTTACTTACTTATTTCGTCTTCGAGTTAGAAGCCCGTACGTGACAGCCGGGCGAGCAGGACCCACAATGCGGTCTATAAGGACGGCCGCATAAACCAGCAAGGGTTGTCTGATGATCAACCCTGTCCAGATGCCACGCGTACTCATCATACCTGGACTTCATATAATCTCAGCACGAGACGACTCAGTCAGTCCTACTGGCGTGCGGCGTCGCTATGGCGGATATATTCATTTGTTATTCTTTCCGACATCGACGAAGTGACGTCGTCATTAAATCACATAATATCTCAAAACAGCTGCAGCAGCAGCAGCGACCGTAAATCACAAGTTACAGCACAAGCGTCAATATCGTTGTCTATTATTAGCTCCGCGCCGACAGAAATAGCGCGCAGCTGACAGGCGCGGAACTCGCCAAAGAGTCGGGAGGGGAGGGGGTCTGCTGCGCGCTTCCACACTCCCAGCGCCGCCGCAAATGACGTTAAGCCCTCAGTTCACACGTACCACCTCAGACACGATTACCCAGACACTATCAGAAAACCAACAACTCGGTCACAAAGCATTTCCTCTGGTATTACAAAGGCCAACTTGTGCAAATGCACGCTTTTTAAGGAAACAGTACGTGGATATGCATCTGGAATGAAATGCGTGCACACCGTGTCAAAAAAACAAGCAAAAATGTTTTTTTCCAGCTAACCCTTCACTGGTAGACCTGGCAGTAGATAAGACCATGTTGGCATTTTAAGAAATTTTGACTGCTTGACGATAGTGCATAGACCTCAAATCGCCAAATTTAGCCGCCGAACCAAAATTTTGCAGAGTAGCCGCAAAGGCAAAACCGCTGAAAAAGTTTACAGCTAGCTGAAAAAAACTGCCAAAAAAGTCGTTTTAGCCGCTTTATTTTTCAAACAATAGCCATCTTTCTGACACTTATAGTTTACTATTCGATGACCTTTCTTGTTCAAATGCTAGGGACATAACGTTTATGGTAACACATATACACACCATATTACCATTAGCCTATAACCAACATAGTTTGATGTAATACTTACGACTGGTAGCAGAGTCCGCAGCTTTAACTTTGTGCTGCAACACACAATGACAGTTCCCATATTCATTGTAGTACATTTCAGAATGAATTGCGACAATAGCTCACACAAAATGGCACAGATAGACAGAAAACTGAGCAGTGCAATAGCTATCTGATTTTCAAATCTTGGACAAAATGTCTCATATGAAAATAAAACAATGGAAAAACGCGAAAAGATATGCAAAGAATGAGATTTACAGAGTTAATGATAAACAACTAAAATAAAATTATACATCCTATTAAAGCCCCCAACAAGCTTGTGCACATAAATAACACAAAGATGAGCAAAATGCAACAACAACAACAACAACAATAACGAAGAACAAAGCAATTGGGCAAGAGGCAGAATTGCTGACTGTATTGCTGATACTCGTACCTGTTGAATCATAGATCATCTTTTGTTTCCTAAGTCAAAAGCAAATTGCATGTTTCGGCTGAAAATTATGAACTCCCAAATTTCCCCTTCACCTGCAGTGACCCCATCTGATACAATGTATCATTAAACCCCAACAAGTGTACCGGCCAAATGGCATCCAAAGCCGTCGAACGGCTTCAGAACAATAAGCAGGGTGCACGAATGCGACAGACGACAGACAGAAAGACTGCACTATGGAGAAATGTGCAGTAATAGTCAGCAATTCCGCCTAATAACAAAAAATGCTTGGATAGCAGCAATAAGAGTAATTTCTAAGGCCGTATTCTAAACCTAACCTAACCAACTGACGGTTAACGCATGCTATGCGCCCCTCCTGAAAATTTCATTAAAAATCAGCTAGCCTACCCGGCAGGTCTGTTACGGCGACAGCTCATCTCCTTTGCGACGTTTTGAACTGGTAACGGTTTAAGCAGTAAGCAGCCTAATAAAGCTAGCACACAGCCCATGGATCGGCTGGCAATCATGGCAACAGGGCCTATATTGTTACACAAAAATTGCGAGTTCTTCCCTAGCAGTGACTGTTACCATCGCCAGTACACATTATGCCTATACCCACGGCCACGGCTGAGTTGGGCAGAGGGGCTTGGCTGAATACCGAGAGGGTATACCCGAAATGGGTCACCCATCTCGGAGCTAACCCAGCTCGACGTCGTGAGGTAACTTCATCGATGTTATCGCTATAAGCCAAAGCGTAAGTAAAGTAGCTGTCAACTCGCAGAACAAGCCATTGCCAACGACCTGAACTGCAAGTCCACCAGCTATCAGATCTAAACCCACCACCGGCATGAAGCCCCGACGACGCGGCTTTACCTGCGCGAGACACCTAGACGGCGTGCATGATTGGACGCACGACGCTCAGCTAAGTTCTAACTATCAAAGACGTGCGGCAGCTATGCTACAGCAGCAAGACCAGAAGCTGATCGACAACCGACCGACCGACAGGAAGACCGACTGGCTGACTGGTGCTAGCAGACCGACGGAGCGTTCTGAGCGCTCGCAGCCAGTGCCCGTCAGACTCAGCACGCGGGCGGACGCACCACAGCAGCAGCAGCAGCTACAGCGCCACTTTTCAGCAATGCAGCGTTAGGAACAGCATCCTGCATCCGTCAAATCATTGGCGTCGCTCCTAGACCCTAGTCAGTCTCTTACATCTGGCCGGCCGTAGATGCTGGGTGTCGAACGGTGCACCGGATGCCGTGACGGACGGACGGCCTTCCATGCCCCGTGTCGCGGACTAACATCTGTCGCTCCCTCGCCCCTCTCTATCCAGCCACCCACGCGCGGAATGTCAAAGGTCGTGACCAGCCCAGCCATGGAATTGAAATCATAAAGCTCGACGGGGCGTATAGAATTAAACCGCTGTCGCGACATGAACGCTGCATGTCGGCAAGGTGAAATCAACCGGCGGAAGCCGCCGCGAAGACTTCAAAGTCAGTGACGCTACTGGCTGAAACAGTAGCCTATCCAAGCGCCGACGTGTACGTCTTTGCAACAGCTCACTCAAATATCTGACCCCACGGTGACCTTGACTTTACCACGCGACCTTGAAAACCTGACCAACAGTTTATCTGGAACTTAATGGATGTATTTTTTTATTTTACTCTAGTTAAGGACGGAGGAATGGCCGGACTGAGTTGACGTGGGATTGAATAAACTGGTTGCTTGCGGTAATCGTTTTGATATCGTATTGGAGTTCGTACAAGAAGCCAATGGTAAGCGGTGGACATTTTGATGTGGAAAATGGTATGGAAAAACAGTCTGTGCACGGGTCAGGTCAACACAAACGTCGCGTGCATCTTTAATCACTGTGCGTTTGCATCATCATAGACGTCTAGATTATGTATGCATGTCTTTGTGGCCAATGAATGCCAGCAAGCAACGACAAAGAAAAGTTTTTTAAAAGGGGAGGGGGATGAGTAGCTTCCAAGTTTGGGCCCTTGAGGCCAGAAAGGCAAAAAAATCCAGAACAGGGTGAAGTTTTTGTCGCCCCTCCCCACCACCGGCTAAGGGCCCGAGAGAGACGCTGTAAGCTGGCCAAGCGGGGTCCTAGAATGAGTGCGATCGCAGACGCATTATGGGTTTAAAAAGGCCCAAAACGAATTTAGTATAGATGCAAATATGTGAAATACTATGATGCTACGGATAATGTTGCATGCAGACAGATGCCAAAATTAAGCGCAAAATTAACCACCTCTATGGCCCTTCGAGGGGAGGGGACCCCGGCCTTTCTACAAGCAAAGCGCCCGCTGACCTGGGTTGTGACGACGATAAAGAGGCTAGCTCGTAACGGCTTGGCACAAGCTGGTCTAGTCTGGTCAGGTCACACTCAGCAGCCCATGAAGCTCCTGTTTACTATCGCTGGTGGCCGACAGATTTGGCAACGAAAACACAGCAACAAGCAGCAGCAGCGGCGGCGGCAGACACAAGCAAACAGACAGACAAACGGACGGACGGACGGACGCAGACACTAACAGCCCGACGGATGAATGCAGACTGGCGCCGGTTTCAGCATCAGCCAGTCATCATCATCACTTCACCATGTAGTTACACAACCAATAAGAGTACTACACAAACAGCATCCCTTTCTACTGCTGCTGCGTCCCAGGCTCCGTCTGCACCTAGAATGCACTGACTGCTGGAATATCATTGACAGAATGCTGTAAGTCCTGATGTCAATTACCTTAGAGTGAGTGAGTGAGTAGGGTTTAACATCCCGCCCGACACAGTATAGGTCATTTTGGGGACGGCCTTTCTAGGCAATGCGCAGACACACAATAATGGAACAGAAAGTTAAACCTTTACAGAAACACGAAACAAAAAAAATGAGCTAAACCAAAAATTGTAAGAACTTCATTATATGCATGCGTATAACTAACAATAATGGTAGTTCCAATAATCTTCCCTGTTATCCTCCAGACAGTCATTAATTTCAGAAAGCTGTCTATTGGAGGACAGGAGGAAAGGTCAGTACCTAAGTGCACCATACTCCTGCTTAAGCCTAGACAAGCTCCAACAACAGAAGAATAATAAATTAGAAAAAAACTTCCGTATATGAGCAATGGCAAAAAAAGATCGAGCAAAACTTTATGGTTCATCAGTACCTGACTGAAGACTATGCACTATGCAAACTTGTGACAGAATTCCCCAACAGAATTGAAAATGTCCAGACTGAAAAACCTTTTCACTATGCAGCAAGGATAATAATGCCCAAGTGCATATGCAGTAATGGCAGACTGAGTACTTACTCAGTGTACAAAGACTGGTGTGATTGGCTTAAAGCTTGCAGAGTGGCAAATAATCGACATTTTGACTACATATATTTGGTTAAAATGGAAGGAAATATACCCAGTGCGATTATCATTGTGTGATAGCTTGCATAAAAATGTTCACTAAATTCTATCACTGTGAAAAAAATAATGTAGGCCTAGACATTGCAGATGTGTGGAAGAAAACATGTAAACAATCGAATGGCACAAAAACCTAAAGTCACTGGAAAAATGAAAATTGCAGAGGGGACACAGAAGCTATTTATATGAATAATTTCAGAGTGTACCATAATGTGTTTTATAAACAAATCTTGCATCATAGTTTAAAAAGAAATACTTTAAACAACTGAGCAGATTTCAGACTAAAACCAAAAAAATTTAGATTAAACGTAAAGAAATTAATTTAACAAAAGTACACTGAATTGAACTACAACATCACCAAGTACTCTTGATTGTGAAATCAATACACACAACATTATATGCAAGAAAATAAACAACAACTTAACTCCAGTTTCAGCAAAAGCAGAAATCCCCATGCATTGCTAATATGACATAGCTTCCAGCATACAATTTTAACAAACAAGCAAACGGTTATTCAGGTTTTACATCCGTTGAAATAATGACGTCTGTATTCATTAATGATAAAAAACAATGTGAGACTTCTCTAATAAATCACAAAGTGCATTAAGAACCTGTCTAGGTGCTGGTGTTTCAGCGACGGATGGGTAGACAATGAAATGGCGCAGTGTGAACCCAAAACCATTCGCTGTGCGAGGAATGACAACAGTTCTTGGACCTGACCACGCCATGTGGTCACCTCCTGATTCCTGCGGTCACAATATAGGCCAGTTCAATCGCAACCAAAACAACAACGAAATCAAACTACGAATGATTTCACCTCGGCAGAATAACATTATAACTCAACAACAACAAGTAGTCCGTTGAGTGTTGAAGGCAGTCAATATATTAACAGTCTGACAATTATATGCCTATACAGAAGTGTATGGCACTGCTAAAAAACAATTGATCAACAAACATTAAGACAAAACCTGCAAACCACAACATCTACACAGATATTTTAATTTATGTAAAAAACTGTTCAGTTTATATACAGTGTAAAGGTGACATCGTGGTTGTAGATATAAAACAGCACAAATCACAATTTAAAAAATTCAAACTTTACCATTACACAGTTCTTCTGACATTGTGTAATGGTGATGTTTGAATTTTTTAAATTGTGATTTGTGCTATTTTATATCTACAACCATGATGTCACCTTTACACTGTATATAAACTGAACAGTTTTTTACATAAATATTTGCAGTTTTATTGCCGTTGAAAGTAATCTAGAGCTGAATAAAATCAAACAGTAGAATAACCACTACAAC
>Ga0056128_1004623_pt1 | contig 17229 bp, 11 predicted proteins | sample WorMetLIZISLAND2_FD_71113 | JGI IMG/M metagenome (GOLD analysis project Ga0056128, IMG submission 71113) | Marine gutless worms symbiont microbial communities from Max Planck institute for Marine Microbiology, Germany - Olavius geniculatus... ... | reverse complement strand
TTCGCCAGGTGGCGCCACTGTTGCACATAATTAATGTCAATAACTTATGTTTTCGTGTTGAGAATGAAACGACCTTGATTTCTGCAAAAAATCGTGTAGATCTAAGCAGTATTTCTGAAGCTAGAAGCTATATAACAGAGTGGCCCCGTTTTTTTTGGGCCACCCTGTACATTGCAACATATACATTATAGTAAACGTAACAAACTGCAGTCCCCATAGCATAAACAAAAGTCCAGCAGCTTGCTGCCGACACCAGCGCACATAGAAATGTAACAATGTTTGTAACAAAACTCCATAAAAAGCTATGACTAAAGCTTTGTAAGTCTGAACTTGATTTGCAATTTTACAGTAATTATGTTATTAATTACTTCACATCAACATACGCATTTGGTCTTCAGCCAAAACAGCAAATACGTCGCACACCTGTATGCAGCCGCCATTCGTGTACTCACTGAGGGTCATACATGCTTCCTACACAGCGACTTTTCAATGCCTAGTAACTTTGACCTTTGACCTTTTGGCACACCAGATATTCTTGCCCTGGGGAACGTTCGCATCAATTTTGGTTTTACTAAATTTTCCTTTTCAAGTTGACAGCTGGCATGGGACAGACAATAGGTCAAAAAGCAAGACGGAGAATGCAGCACATTAAGGCAGCTGCATGAATATTAGAGGAATCGGACAACTTCCCAATACATTACAAACATTAATTACTACAGACGTCAACATGTTAAGTCAACTACTCAATGGTATCAGATCATTTTGATGTTTCACTTCCAGGACGTTTCGCCCCCTAAAAATTGCTAACAATGGCAAAGGCAGAAAAACGGTAAAGACGGACGGGCAGAGAAAATGACAGTAGATGTGTCGTCGTCTGTCCATTTTCACCATCGTCCATAATTTTTTGGTGGTCGAAACATCCTTCGGGTGAGACGTCAAAGGGGTAAAAATTCATAATTCCTGCTGAACTCCCAGCCATTATGGATATACACGTGATGTAAAAAAGACAACGCAATACAGCAGTGTGAACGGAACATACAGCCAGGACTTTTGTCACTGACTTTAATCATCAGTCAGTAATGCAGTAGTACATGTACAAGACTATTATGACGAGTATTGCATGACACAGATGCCAGTTCCACAGGAGTAGCGGGAAAATGCCACGGCACAACTGGCAGATGGGAATATGGACAAGTATGACTTGCCCAGGTAATAATTTTGCACAAATAATTTTTTTACTTGCGGTTAAAATAATATCTGGAATCCACTGTTTACAATTATCAGTTCATTACAATTTCCAACAAATTGATTGATTGATCGACTGTATGTTACAACTTCAGAACACATTTAACACACTCGGTGTAAATACCTACCAGTACACAGCCAGTCAGACCTGCTGGACCCTCTAGGCAATGTCCAACAATAGCAACATAATACGTAATCCATCTCTGCAACCAGCCATGGTGTATGTGTGTATTTCCTATTGTACCACTGCCGTCAATGCATTGTGGAGTGGACTCTTACGAAGTGGTCACACCATTCAGACCAGCCAGCTGTTACTAGTGTAACAATGTATACCACAGCAGTATGATGATACAGCATCCAGCGACCAAGCTTACAATGATAGCATCACGCCGCTTGCGAAAGTTGATCTTCTGCATTAAACTGTTAACGACCGGAAACCGATCTGACAAATTGTGTTAAGCAGTCCAAACAAGAAGCTACAAATCATGCATCCATTGAAATTTTACACCAAGTAAGAACTATACAAAAACAGAGTGACATTCATTCAAAATGAACAAAATCCTATATAAATAGCTACTAAAAGACAACCATAGTGAGTGAGTGAGTAGGGTTTAACGTCCTGCCCAACACAGTATAGGTCACTTCGGGGATGGCCTTTCCAGGCAGAATAATAACAGAACTGTAAGTTTAATCTTTACAATTAAGGGCCGGTTTCTGGATCTTTTAGTTAACTGATCAGTTAGTAAACCGTCTGTTAATTGTAGCTTGCTAGTTAAGTCTGTGCACGTTTCTGAACAAAACCTGACTGGCTGTCAGCTAACTGAGCGGTAAACTATAGTTGCTTAGCAGCGATGCACACGACACTTATCACTTCCGCCTAGTGCAGGCGGGCATCATGAATATTAATGAGCGCAAGCGCATGTCAGCCAGCCCACAAGCCAGCCAACCAATTGCAGATGGCCATTTTGTCTATTCATCAATGGATTTTGTAGCAAAATTTGTAGCAGCAAACGTCTTCTCGAGCGTTTTGAAGACTTTGCTATACGGTAGAATCATTGTATAGTATCACATTCGTCAATAAACTGCTTGCAAAATGGTACAAAAGTTGCGTTAAATACGATAAGTACGATCGACGGTTAGCTAACTGGCCGATTTCAGCCAGTTAAATTTTTGGCCATTTTGACTGTTGATTAGTGCAACAGGAAACACGAGTTATGCAAATCCGTCAGTTAACACTAACTTGACCGGCCAGTTAAGATCCAGAAACCGGCCCTTAAAAACAGAAAGTTTAACCTTTACAGAAACACAAAACACAAAAAATGGGCTAAACCTAAAATTGTAAGAACTCCATTATACACATGCATATGTAATCAAAAATAATGGTAGTTCTAATAATCTTCCCTGTTATCCTCCAGACAGTCATCAATCTCACAATGCTGTCTATTGGAGGACAGGGGGATAACACAACCATAATATGCTAAAACTAATGAATACATATTATGTACTTCATACTTTACACAAAACTCTTTCTAAAAAAAATTTAAATTTTAAAATCAGTGAGCATAAGCACTCCCAAGGTCACAAAAACAACATAATGCACAAACAGACTACTGACTAATTTTGTTCATATCATTACAATACATAATTTGCAATTTCATACACATTGCAACTAGAAGTCTCAAAAAACACTGTTATAACTGAAATGATCAAAAATGGTCATTTATCACTGATATGGGCTCTCAACTCGAAAAAAGGCATAAAACAAAAATTGATATAAATATTCACAAGAGCAGGGTAACTGGTATGCCAATTTTCAGTAAAAAATGTCAAAAGTCACAGTTACAGTTGACACATGGTTAACACATATTTCTGCTTAAGAACTTAACAGTGGTCTGCAGTAATAGCTTATCTGCAGTTTATAGTCTGATCTTACACTAGCCCCAAGAAATTGTTCATGACAATTGAGCTAAAATTAGTTTCTGACACGTGTAGAAGGATACTAGCTAATGTTGTAACTTTATCAGTTACACTCTGCAGCACGCCTTTCTGACTGTGCAAGTTCTCCCGTGTGGCCAGTGCAATCCTGCATACACACAAAAAAAACAACTCTGATCTTGTCTGGCAACACACTAATATCAAACTCGTAGCTTCACAATAGTACACTTGTACACTGTTTAAGGAAAAAGTCTAAAGTTTACTGTATTTAACATTATTCAACTTCAGTAAGCAAATTTACATATATTTTTTAAAACTTTTGCCAAGAATCATGCTTATATGCCATCTGACTCAAAATGTAAAATTTACCCACTGCATTTGCATATGACGTGTGACTCTCATCAAAACTTCAGAACAGAACAAGAAAAAACAAACAACACCCAGAAAAAAAGATTTTGAGGATGGCAGATTTCGAGTGCAGCTGGAAAGCTGATGGAGGCGGCAACACAGGACAGAACTGGATAAAGCAAAGTGGTCATTCGGTGACCTGTATTAAACCGGCAGTGACAAGACATGTCTAGTAAGTCAAGCAGCAAATAAATTGTATGCAACATGAAAAAAACAACTTTCTACTCTTTCTACTTAATGCATAAACCGGACAACACACCAAAGCTAAGTAAATATCACACGATAACAATATGGTAAATAAATAGATAACAAATATTAAGTGATAACAATCAGAAGGACTCAACTGACCCAATCTGTTCATCAACTAACCGATCAGAACTGAAAAATACAAGCACACATACACACACACAGACAATGAACCAGGCTGATACAACATAAGCATACAATCAAACACACATACAGTAGCCACTTGGCGTTGTGTAATAGTTAATGCTTCCATTAATGCTTAATCACTAATGAAGATGCTCCACATTGGGCCTGGTTTATATTTAGATGGGTACTGTAATTATCATTGGACAGCTAAATCATTGTGGCATAAAACCAACCACGCAAAGTCAACTCAGCCTTCCATCCCTTTGGGGCAGGTAAATCGAGAATGGGCCTGCTTGGCTGCTGTTAAGGTGGAGTGCGCTCACTTGCGTCGGGTGGCAAGTGACACTCTGTTATCTCATATGGCAGGTAAAACTCAGTAGCTATGAAATGGGTTCCCACGAAGCGCTAAACACATTATTTAACATTGAGTCACAAACAATGCAGAAATTGGTATGGTAGCATTTCGCCTAATCTCATTTCGCCTAATCTCATTTCGCCTAATCTTTTCTTTTGGAAAACTTTGAACTATCTTTGATTTGATTAAGAAGAGTCACTGCAACAATTTCAGTTAAATCGAATGGCAAACACCTTCGGTGGTGGAATACCGAACAATGACAATGATCTTGATAACCAAGTGGTACAGAAAAAATGATGAACGACAAAACAAAGCTTGTCAAATAGGCAAAGAAAAAAATGACAAAGCAAGTCATTGTTGCTGGTCCGCCTATCAAAAGAAAAGATTAGGCGAAATGAGAATAGGCGAAATGAGAAGACAGCACAGAATCTGATACAGCTCTGTGTACAACTACATCCCTTATTAGTTTTACAAGGTGACCACTTCCCAGACCAAATGAAATTCCCTGACCTTTCTAGTAGAACAGGCAAAGACCTATACTCACTCACTCACTCACTGCTGCGCGTAACCGGCTGTGGTTCGTAGCGCCCTCCACGTTGGCCGGTCATCGGCAAGAGCCCATGCGTCAGCAGCAGTCAGTCCGGTGTCCCGCACAATCTATAGACCTATAGATATACTGTTTAACACTATTGTTGACAGTTGTTGCTTCATGTTAATTAAAAACAAGCCAGGTAGCCCCTGTGCTTGCAGGATTCATCACTTAAAGGTCCGTGGTCACCAAAATTAATATATACATTTTATCCATTTTCCTGAAAGTGCAGAATTTTATGATAACTTTGACAGTAATATCAGCGCCCAGCGTTCTGTCAACACGGAAAAATTTACCTTTGAAGTCAACAATCTACGAAAACGACGAAGAAAACGTGCCGCCATGATGACCTGCGGTGACGTCATGAGTTTAGCCTATAGACGTCACGAATTAATATTCATGACGTCTATAGGCTATGGCCTAGCCTAGAATGATGACGTCGTCGGCTATCCATTAATATTCATGATCTATATGGGCTAGGGTCATGACGTCACTGCGGGCACTGATAGATTAGAATATTTCACATAACGTAACGTAAACCCGCATTTCGTTTGAATTCACGCATTAATTTCATATATTTATGAAGCTCAAATCAACATATTATATATGCGAGGTTAAATGTCTGATTTAAATCTACAGAAATTGCGCGAGTGAGTTTGACCGTGGCCATGGACCTTTAATGAAGTGTGGCTGCTGTATCCTTTGCAGAATGGTATGCGAGTGTAGCAAGCGAAAATATTTTTAAAAGAGTATGTGGAACAGAGACTGTATAATGCAAATATGCCTAATGTTTATACTTTCATTGATCTTATTTCCAGTTTTCCCTGACTTTTCCCTTTTCCCTGAGCACTTTGCAACTCCTTGACTTTTCCAGGTTTTCCAGGTGAGTGGTAACCCTAGTTTTGATTGAAATGTCAATTTATGTCAACTAATCAAGTAGAATAAAAGAAAACATTTATGCAACAAATGAATGTAACACCCATGCACAATTTTACCAATCAAATAAATTTACTATGAAATAGACCAACTGCCAGCCTGATGCAAAGAACTGTCAAAAGCAAACGGCTATCAACAGGCAACAGCAGTTAAATTAAATACCTTAGTAAGTGATCATGTTCTTTGAGGTACAAATCTGTGGCACTAGCAGCTTTGTATGAACTGCACATGCAAATCAGACCAGACAAACTCAAACATAGAAAATGCAATGACGGACTACTGTAATGCACTAAAGTGAACTACTGTCCATGCACGCATTGTAAATTGATCAGATATGTTCAATTCCACTATCGAAATAAGTAGGCAATGATGTCAGATGAGCAATGTCCACACCGTGTCCCATAAAATGTCATCTTTTAGATTTTTGTGATATCTGCGTCAAGTTTCATCCGATTTTGCTAATTTTTGACAGAAAGCTACCTCAGGGAAGTTGAAACGAACAAAAATATGCAGCTCACCTTCTCCTGTCTTATATGTATGCAATATATCATGTAAAAATTGGCAATAATTTTTACAACATATATCTTTCGGATCATCATTACATCATCACGTCACTCTAACACAGATCTCATGGCAAACATGATGGCTAAGACACAAAAAATATATTTAGCAAACCTATCTCTATGAACAGCATCCAGAAGCTCTTCACGCTCTCGAACTGCACAAACGTTGGTCCGTATTTTGTGGAATTCATGAGAGTAATCTTGCAATATGTCCCAGTGCCGTTGTAATGTATGCAAGACTGTAGCACTGGCACCACCACCAGCTTGCACTCGGGAATACTGAGACAACTTCTCATTGATTTGTGTCAGCTGCAAGCACATAATTATCAAAATGTCATCAGCAAGAGAACATCGCTTGAAACACACCGAAACGTCATCAGTTTCACTAACTCACTGCATTCTTAACAACTAACACTGGTGTACACTAAAAATTTGCAAGAGGTGCAGAATACGTCAACATATGCAGTTTTGCCCATATGCTTATGCGACACTAAAACTAAGGAGACCAAAAGCAATTTTCAAGCAACAATATTATTTAAAAAATTGATTTCATATCCAAAAATATGCAAATTTTCACACATTTCTACACTTGCAACTTTGGGAAAAAAAGGGAAATAAGCAGATATTTGCAAAACGAGTAATATATGCTGTGATTGCACATTCGCATATAACCTATATACCTTGACCCTAATCAACAGTAGTGTTGTAGACTCTCTCAAAATGACTAAGGGCGCGTTGCACCAACATCGTTCAACTTTGAACTAGAGTCAAATTTGAATTTGATCCTAGTTCAGCCGTAATCTGCGTTGCACCAAAGCGGTTCAAGGGTTCAATTCTGAACTGCCGTCTGACCACCGATCAAATTTTGATCTCGGTTCAAGTGATGAATGCCGGGATACTATTGCTGCAAAAAATTGTCTGATTCGAATCTGATCCTCTCCAAAAAACTTCTTCGTATCGAATTATACGACTTTTAATGCAATTATACTGATGATCTGGATATGATAGATTTCTACTATATTCGTTTTATGTTCTCTTTGTGCTCGACAAACTAACAAATAGACGAATAAATCACATTTTTTGGTGGCAATGTCTCTCTGCTACAGTAAACATACGATTGAACCCTAACCACAGCAACAAAAACTCATTCGTATCGATTTATAAGGCATTAAATTCAATTATACTAGTGATCTAGATATGTTACATATGTGCTGTATCTGTTTTCTGTGGTCATTTTGCTGGATAAATTAATTAATGGATAAATAAACAGCATTCTAAAGTTCCGATGCACCATTGCTACATGCCATAGCTACAGTAAACATATATCTTGAAAATGGACGTAGAATAATTAACGAATATCTATTGAAACACAAAATGCGTATCTTAGAAACTTTATCGATGCAACTGTTGATGCGAAAATTGTGTAGTAACTTCAGGAAAACTTAAAATTCGAACAAATTACGGCCAATCAGTACTGGACTGTTTTGTAAGTATTGCATGTGACTGTGACGTCACTGTAGTTGGCCCGTAAACCAAGGGAGGTTGACCAATCAGGGTTGTCCACGGTATAACCACAGCTGTTCAACTAAATGGGATCAGCTGATCCAAGTTCAAATTGGTGCAACATAATACTGCGTGAACTTGGTTCAACTTATGATCTAGGTTCAGCTGAACCGAGATCATGAACGACGTTGGTGCAATGCACCCTAAATGTCTCATCATGGCTTATCACTTTATGAATTGCCATATATCAATGCAATTTTCAACGAACAAACCTTTGAAAGAAGTTGTTCGATATCGAGTGTCATGTTATCAAACAGCTGAGCCGTACTGGCTTTGTTTGACATTGCCAGTGGATCACTATAACACAGAATTACAATCATTACATATAGTTTTAAATTATCCTATAAACTAAGCACTACTGACACATTATTTGCCTAATTGGTACCATTTTAAGTTATGCAACAACAAAAGCACTGAATCATTTTTTCTTAACACAGCACAGCACTAATATAGGGGGTTTTAAGGGAGAGGCCATCAAATGCTGGCAAGCAAATTTTACCCTGACTTACCCTTGTTGCCATGGCAATGAAATCTGAGACAAAATGAACTATAACTCAGCTTGTGTAAGAGATATCTGTGAGACTTTTGCATCCATTATGGGACATTTGCGGTTGGGCCACTGAATGCTGTCAATTAAATTTTACTCCAAATGAACCCACCCACTATAAAAGATCTCGCAGATAACTCTCACTAAAGCTGAGTTATAGCCCATTTTATCTCAAATGTCATTGTCATGGCAACGAGGGTCAGTCAAGATAAAACTTGATTGGCAGCATTCAATGGCCCAACCCCAAAAACCCCCTGATAGATGAAAATATCTCACAGATATCTCTTACACAAGCCAAGCTATAGCTCAAAATTTATCGGCATGGCAACAAGGGTCAGTTGTGCATACATATAAATGACACTGCTAAACTGGCTGACCCCTAAAATATGGCATTGAATGGCCTATTTTGTGCTAATGTGCCGTTAAGAAACTACTCACTCACTGACCCCTAAAACCCCATTGTAGAATCAAACCAAAAGTGGACTAGATGATCTGTCACTAAGATTTGGTCATTTGTAGTTTTTCCAGAAAGGGAGGTTGGTCGGTCATCGGTCGGTCCTCAACATTCATCTTACTGAAGCCATATACTCCTGTTCACTATGCTAATGCTCATGAGATGCACGAGAGCCCATAGCAGTTCCTGTTCACACATAATTTTGGTCTATGTCCATTCATTTTGTCACAATTCACTATTCTGCAGCCGAAAATTGCAAAAAATTCAGTAAAAACCTCTTTTTGGGGGTTGAAGGTCATTCAAGGTCACTGATGTTAATAGCATAAAAAGCATGTTACCAGCGACTGTTAGTCTGTTATAATAAGTAGCATGTCTGTACCTATCTCCAAGCATTTTCATGCTAGACAAGCGAATAGCGCAAAAATCACCACACCTGCGTGCATTGGCCTCATTGAATGTAAAAGATTGGGACCTAGACCGCTAAAATCTATGTTCAATGCTGAAAATTTCATATGCAGGTTGTCTTGGTCCATCTCCCACCATCTCGGCACAATTCACTGAAATCGCAAAAAAATTCACTAAAACCCCTTATTTTGGGGGTTCAAGGTTATTCAAGGTCATCAATCTTGACATTCCTAAAAAGCTCGCCACCAGTGCTTGTTATGATACGCAGCATGTCTGTGCCTATTTGTAACCATTTTCACGGCAGACATGCCAATAGCAGCAAAATAACATCTTTTTAGGGTGGGTGCTCCTCTTCTGCCTCCTCGTTTGCAGGAACCCCCTCAACCCAGCAGCGTGAAATTTTGTATCATACGGTGAAAACCTGAAGTCTCTATCTCACCTGGTCTTGGAATGGTACCGGGACGTGACACCAAGACAGAATTACCATAGCTAATACGCGTTATAGCTAGCTAAGCTAGCTTAAGTGCGTAAAAAAAATGAAAGCAATAATTACACTCAATTCTAAAGCACTGACTAACTAACAAATGTTCGATGAAAATGTCACAATTAGTAACATGTAACAATGCGTTAGAACAAACGTGATCTGTGATGCATAGTCTCGGTGACTGCTGTAATTTGTACCAAGTTTACTAAACGATACAAGCTTTAAGTCAATCTCATTCTCTAGCTGGCAGGCTTCCTTTCGCAAATCTACAATCAATTATTACAGTCAACATGCATAAACCAAGTACAGACATTAAAATATATAAATAGTATAAATGACTGTACCAATGTCTTGTTCCCTCACCCTAAGGGTGAGGACACCCTTGCTTTATGGACAGCAATGTGATTTGCAGTATATATGGGCACAGATGTACACAAGTTTACAAGACAGCAATATATTATGCAAACTAGAGTTAGCATTACAACTTACGATTAGCCGTAAAAAAAAACACTTGAGTAATTTCTGTTACGGTACAGATAAATAGAATATGTGTAATTATAACAGCAATCGTCAACTCAAATACGGGTCCATTGAATCTGCTGAGCTGATCGCTCGGCTGATAAGAGGGCGGATCTACAAAATTACAAATGGCTGATGATTATGCCAATTAAGTTGATATCCATTCGCACACATTTACAGCTGATCAACGATGATTCATTGCAGGCCTTTTTGGCTGACCTGTTAAATAGCTGACCTACTGTCATCTACTTCAGTCACATTTATCACTAGCTGATCTGGTACGGCTGATCTTTCTATTAAGCTAGACTAAACGTATCAATGGAATAAATTCGACATGGAGGCTGGCAGAAGACTGAGGATGGTGAAGGCAGCTCGTGGATATGGCTATGCTCCAGCCGGGGGCATGCCCATGATGATGATGATGAAATGTATCATTCATCCATTTTTATATATTTGGAAACGGCAAATTTATTGGCAAAGTTTTTATTTGAAAATGTGGAAACAGAACATACAGATCGAGATAACATTAAGGGCAACTACAGCCTGAAAAAAAATCAACTGGTCAGCTCAACTGAGCAGATTCAATGGACCCCTCAAATACAGTAACTGGAACTTTCATACCTGAGAACTTTCGTTCACAAGAACGAAAGTTCCATATGTGGAACTTTTGTTCTTTGGAACTTTCGTACCCAGAACTTTGTTCACTGGAACTTTCATTCCTGGGAACTTTTGTTCCCTAACATTGATTATTAGGTCTATACTGTACATAATTTTTGACACACTTACAGCTATGCTGTAGGCGTCTATAGTACCATTATCGTTTGTCTGTCTTCCGTTTGTCTGCCCGTAATGGACGTAATGTGGATCGAAGATTATATCTGCGGTGAAAATTCATGGCAAATAGCCATAATTGACTACTTATTTTCCGTGAATTTTTATGGGAACATCTTTATACTTTTGGATATATGTTGTGAAAACTGATGTACGGAAATGTATATATTGAAGCTGGGAAATAAGTGAATAATCACACAATTAAGGCCTAATAAGTACAATTTGGTATTTAGGGGGCCTATGGTGACAAATTTGCACGTTGAGGAAGCTTAACTTGTTTCTTTCACCACAGTTTCTGCCAGCCTTATGAAAGGTATCTGGTTTAGGCAAGATAGGAATTTCAATGCAGTTTTGTTGCAAATTGTCTGCCACGGTCACAAGACTGACTGGGGTTAGTGTTTAGGGTTAGGGTTAGGTTTAGGGTTTGGGTTAGCATTTTAGAAAGATTTTGTCAACAGTACTGGACACCATATATTACTGTGCAGTATGGCTTAGATATTGAGGTTGGTGCAGGAAGTTGCCAAAACTTGCCAAGCGGCTATCCAATGATAGTTCCTAGCTTGAGGAGCTGCTTGGCCGGACTGCCGACCCGTGAGGCTACGGCCGAGGTCAGGCAGTTGCTCCAGTGGCGCCGTGTCCGTGCCGTCGGCACGGACATGGCGGCATCGGACATGGATGGCCTTGGTCGGTATTTCCGCCGCTGCTGCATTTTTTTGCAGGGCGAAAATTCCGCCACTCAAGCAAATGGACGGCACTTAGCGCGGCGGATTTTCCGCCACTGTAGCGTTGTGCTATTATTATATCCTGCAGAAACTCTAACCAACAGACACAAAATTTGAGCTTTTTCCCCTAAACTAGACTCCCTACGTAAGAGGTTCAATAATTATCAATGTCAGGGAATAAAAGTTCCCGGGGACGAAAGTTCTACCTATGGAACTAAGTTATCGGCTACGTAAGCTCTATGAATCGCAAATACGAAGTTACGAACTACATCACAAACGGTCGGTTACATAAGTATCGCAATCTTCAGCATGTAACAATTACTAAGCATAACTCAAATAATCTAACCGTCCCAAGAACTGGTCAAATTTGTCATTCTAACACGATTCATTACAAATAATACATTTATAGTTCGTTTGTTGACATTTCAACAAAACAACGTCACGACGAAGAATAACTAAAAATAACATAACATAACGGTAAATAAGGGAGATTGCAACATAAAACAAGTAATACCGGTATAAATTTGAGGTAATGCTCACGAAACGCGCGACAACCTATAGCAGTTTTTGTTTGCAGGTTGAAAGAAAAGAAAGATCAGTAAAAACGATCACGTGTTGATTAATACTTTATGTCAGGAAAAAACTAGCGTTCACGCTGTTTGTTAGCGGAGTTTTCTGCACTGCAGAGAAGCCAGGAAAAAACTGAAGCTCACAACGTATGTTAATAAAGTTTTCCAGGAAGAATTAAGCCATGAGAATTGTGGGCCCGCTGCTAAAAAAAATTAATTCGACTTGCACTACGGAGCGTTCGAAAAGCAGTGGCCGTTCAAGATCAGTTCGCTCGTAGGAATTTTTGAAAATATCAAAAAGTTGCCGACGGTTACGCTAGCTATCAATTTGACGTTTCCTTGACGCAGTCTTGAATCTTGATTCTTGTCTTTGAACAATATGAGGAATCCAGAGCCAACTCGTTTCTGCTGGCCAGCACTGTGCCGCGCAGACGCAATTAAGGTAATGCAGAAGCACTAGCAGCAGCAGCAACCGCAGCATCAGCTGCAGCAGCGAGACTGACTGGATCTGGTTGTTAAGCAGTCGGCAATGAGAGCCAGAGACGTACGTTCGTACGTATAGGTATTGATTGGTCGCTGCATGGGTCGGCCGAGGCGCATGGCTGCCGTGCTATGTATCTGACAGCTACTGTTTGTCGGTTGTACGAAAGCGGGACAATGTTTAGGTAGTTCTGTCGTCGTTAAAATGCCGAAATGTCTGGCGGCCGGCACGAAGCTCATGCCCACTGCGTGCTTCTGATCTGCGTTCTTACAGCCACCGGTAAGAGTTCCGTCTCGCGATCCTTACATCCGCTGCACAGCGCCCATTATACGTACTTCGCCTCGTTCACGTCTCAAACATAAAACGCAATTATTTGTTTAGTGTACGCAAAATACGCATTGGGGTTTTTGAAGTACCTCCGTTTAAACATTTTTCTCCATTGGGTGTTTCAGTCACTCAGTTGTAGTTGTTGTGGTATATCTCGCATTGTCGAGAACTATTTTATTTTCTCGGGGTGAGACTGACCCTGTCTATTGTACAAAACGTCAAATGGACAGCGCAACGACATGGCGATGTTTCTGGGCTTATAAGCTTAGATTATAGCTTGCTGTGCTGACACATTAAGCACACATTAGGGCCCACAACAGACAGCAAGGTCTCAATTAAATCCATCGTCGTCGTCATCGTATCGGTGCAAGTAATACCACGTTTACAACTTCACGTTCTCGATTGCAATAACCTAGATCTAGGCCTATAGAAAACAGAGCCGTAATTTTGCACTATGCGACGCTGTGGAACCATTGCTGCCATGCTTATCAATGACCTAGCCGTGTAGTCTCAAGCCCGCAAAATATTTATTTATTTATTAGTTCAGCACTGACATTCAAGAACAGAAGCTAAACACAGGTACAAATAAGATTACAATGTGTTACAATGTGTTACAAATACGCGGAGAAACCGGCGCCTTAAGGCGCATAATAGTCTATAACACAGTACTTGCACGGCTTGACAGCAAAGCATCATCCACCGCGATCCATTCTTTTCGTAGCCGATTAGATTGCTCCAGCAGCTACTTTTTATACGCTGAGATAGATTTCCTATAAAGAGCTATAGACCCCTTTAACTCTTTAAACTTTAACTCTAACTTAGCTAGGATGTCTAAACATGTAAAGCACTTGTGATGTTGTGAACAAGGCTGTTTCTCTACGATTAATTGTCTAAGTGTACGAATGTTTGTCTGAATGCATGCAGGTTGTATGAGCGTACGTCTGGAGACGTCGACAGTCGATGCCAGCTCGGCACTGTTCGTCCGTCCTACTCAGTCGACGGACGAAGAACGTCGAGTCAGTGATGACGCTGCTGCTGCTGCTGCTGCTGCGGGCACGTCACAAGTAGCGTTCGTGCCGCTGATGCGTCCGGCCGCCCTGACACACGTTCACGCGTCCTTCGGTCAGTTCTCGTCCACGGTGAGCGTCGCGCGGTCGGCAGTGCGCAAGGCGGTCGGCGCGTCGGAACGTCACAATCCGGGCGTCGTGTTGTCCGAGGTCGAGATCAGTGCTCATGTCGTCGCGCAGGCCGTGCTAGCCGACCGTCCGGTCGTCCAGGTGTTGTTCCACGCTGCTCTGACCCCGTCCTCCAGTGACTCGACCGGGCAGGCCTCGGCGGCGTCGGCGGCCGGTGTCGAGGCGACGTTCTGTGCTACGGCCCGGCTACTTCACAGTGATGCTCAACGACGACTGACCTCAGCACCGTGCGCACTGACCGTGCGTAGCGTCGTCTGCCTCGTCAGTGTCGGTCTACCGGCGTCATGGTGGCACCCTCAGCGCTCAGACACTGTCCAGGTCAGACGTCACACCACTAAAATATTTATATATAGGCCTAATAAGGCATTTTCAGTTAGGCATGGTTTCCTGACAGTGGGTTCACAGATATTGGATGGCCCACGCAAAGTCCGCTGTTATCTGACTGAGATGAACGACATTGTGTATTTTCCAGATACTGCACTGCTGGAGTGGGTAAGTGAGTACGCAGTACAAGCTTATAGGTCTACCACTCAAGACAGTGCGATATCATACTTAAACAACGCTCAGATGGCATATAGAGTAGTAGTACACTGTCGTTTGGTTTATGACGCACGACTGCAGATGTAAGTTGTGAAAACAGCATTGCAAATGGGGTGTGGTTTAAGCACTTAAATACTTATATGTAAGTTTACACATTTACACATGTTCAAATAGATTGTTAGGAGCAAAGTCGTTGCAAAGCTTCAGCGTAAAGTAGTACAGGGATAAAACGCTGTAACTTGACATCTCGGAGGCTGCGGGTTCAATTCTCGCCTCGTTTCTTTTCAATATTTCGTTGTTTGCCAGAGTTCGTGAACTTTACTATTTGTAGCTCAACGTTAACCCAAAAACAGACAGTTTGACTACGATTTTGTCGCTATTCAGTGAAGAAGAATGATATCTGAAACACGTTTGCGCCGTACGCTTAGTCATAGAATATTTAGTTTTAAAATTGGTTGCAATTAAATGCTGTCGGCAGGTGTACTTCGACGTGCGTAAGTCGAACACCAGCTCGTCGACGTCATGTCCGGCGCTGAACACGACATCGAGTTCCGCCAGTCACAGTGACAGTGCGACGTTATCACAGCAAACTCTCGACCATTTCCTCGGCACCCTCAGCCTCGCACACAGCGTCCTCACGTACAACGAGCTCAAGGAGGATCGCAACGTCCTGGTCTACGTGCCGCAGGGCAGCTTCTACCCGGGCTCGAGGTTCCGTGTTCCCGTCAAGCTGCAAGTTCACTCCGAGCTGCGCCAGTTTATCGTCAAGTGAGTGTAGACTGCAGAGTATTTTGACGGCAGAATGGCAAAACATCATATCTTTAGTTGTCCATCGCGAAATGTTTTAACTACTTAGAAAGGAAAAGTTTTCCACAATGTTACTTAAGTAGTCATTACACAATAAATGTAGCAAGCAGATCTTAATGTTATTTATTAACAAACTTTACAGTAACATTAAACACCCTGGAAAGAAAGTCTGAAAATGCATTGCGTAGAAAGTTGTTGTTATTTTTTTTTAAATGTCATCGACAACAGATAGGATGTATTGCCATTTAACCTTTGTCTTGCTACGCAGCATATTACAGAACTGTCCAAAAGCCGCATTGTTTTTAAGCGTTGATAATTTAACGACAGTTAGTGGTAGAAGTTAGTGGTAAAAGAGCTTGTGAAGTGTTAAAAGTTCTGAAATATTGTCTAGGCAAAAAGTCTAAAACTTGCATACGGTATACGCGTGAGACGAAATTTTAAAACTTTCGACATTATGACACGTCTTTCTGTCACTATCCATCTCAAAGTTATCTTTGATTAAAACCAGTCCTTTTAATCGGACCACCCTGTATATCGTCTCGTATTCGTGTGTTGCTTTTCTGCTAACTTTTTTCTTTTTTTCCTGCGGACTCGTTGTGTGTGTTTTTGTTTGAGATCGTCAGCACTTGTTCAGGAATGTCGCACCATAATTGGTATAATGCCTACGTATTATATGACTTGTTGTCTAACAAATCCACAAGTTGAAGTAGTGGAGATTGGGCTTTACAACAGGCGTCTTGTTGACAAACAGCTTGCTGGTATGTCTAAACGTTACAGAGTGAAGGCGCGTCACGGCGTAAAGATCATTGGAGCGAGATCAAGTAACGAGTCGCAATGGCAAATCAAACTTGACTTGAGTCACAGACTGCACGGAGCGGTCGTCACTGCTGCTGTAGTCGACGCGCACGCTACACACTTACCATCCGACAGGTACGCTATGGAATTATCTTTTCTTATTCAAACCAAGTGAGGTCTGTCCACAATATCGTCATAAAGGTTGAAAAGTACAAGAGAACCCATCTCAAAGCTATCGAACGTCAATGTTTAGTATTTATTATCTGGCCGTCTTGATGGCCGCAGTTCGGGTCTTGCCCGTCCATCCGTCCGTCTGTCTCTCCGTTCGTCCGTTTTTTTGTACGGGCTTCTGTAAGGTTGTGAAATGTGTCCACTATATTTTAGTGCGTATATTGACAGGCTGGCGTAGGACAGTAGTAAGTAGATTATATTACGCGTCTATAACGCTTGCTTGCTTCTTGGTTCGTCAGGCCAACTCAGCCTCCTACCCTTCGTGGGACGGGAAATGAGTAGTAGCTTACGGGCTACGGGGTGAAGGCCTAGTGTGGCTGATTGGGGCGGTGGTATGTCTGCTTGCTGCAAACCG
>Ga0056128_1004620_pt1 | contig 17236 bp, 10 predicted proteins | sample WorMetLIZISLAND2_FD_71113 | JGI IMG/M metagenome (GOLD analysis project Ga0056128, IMG submission 71113) | Marine gutless worms symbiont microbial communities from Max Planck institute for Marine Microbiology, Germany - Olavius geniculatus... ... | reverse complement strand
TCCAAGGTCACTGGACCAAACTTCACCGGACTTGTTTCGCCTAACGCAGGAGGAATCGCGGTAGATGGAATAAAAATCCAATTTTGAATATATTCATCCGTTTCGGAGATATTCGCCGCCGAACTTCAAAGTCGTCCGAAATTGGGCCAAATTTTGCATGTTTTTCGCCCCTGAATTTTTTTTGGGGTGTGCCCCTCAAAATTTTGGACTGGCATTATAAAATAGGGCCTAGTACTGACCATCGTGCAAAATTTCACGCCGATCGGCCCACGCATCTCGGAGATCTCGTGTCGGAAGAAAAAATTTTTAAAAAAACATCTGGGCTAAAACATAAGTCCTTCCGAAAACTATCGTTTACGGGCGGACTAATAAAGCATAAGAAGGCACATACAACTGGCTCAACAGCTGGCATAGCTTGCTTCTTCTCCTTGTGAAAACTGTAGTTAGCACCGGACGCCTTCGCTACTCTGCTCACGATAGATTTTTCATCCACGTCGTCTTCCGTCCTTGCATTCACCGACACATGAGCACCCTGAGTAGTACACATCAACAATCCCAGGTACACCGAGCAGCATGGACTCAGCAATCTCAGGTACACCAATGTGAACTGAGGTTCACTGCTCTAAGGGTGCGTCGCACGAACGTCGTTCACGATCTCGGTTCAGCTGAACCTAGATCAAAAATTGACGCAAGAATATGTTGCACCAAGTTGAACTCGGATCAGTTGATCCCATTCAGTTGAATGGCTGTGGTTATACCGTAGACAATGCTGATTGGTTAACCATGCTCGGGCTATGGATCAACTACAGTGATGTCACAGTCACATGCATTGCTTATGAAGCAGTCCAGTACTGACTGACAGTAATTTGTTCGAATTTTAAATTTCCCTGAAGTTATTACACAATTTTCGCATTAACAGTTGCATGACAAAGTTCTGAAAATAAGCATTTTGTGTTCCAATAGTTATTCATTAATTATTCTACACCCATTGTCAAAATATGTTTACCGTAGCCACAGTATAGCAACGGCCGGGGTTGAAGCGATTTAAATCAATCGATTTAAATCATTGATTAAAATAAATTTAAATCATGATTTAAATCAACAATAAAAATCACGATTCAAATCACTACAAATTTACGTGTAAATGTGAATGTGATGGATGTTTTCAGTTTTCAATCAATTATTGGTATTTAGTGCAGTCTGTAGTGCTTGCTAACTCAATTTATTTTGTTGACTACATTACTACAACACAAGCTATACGTTCTCACAACACTGCAAGAATACAAGAGACATGATACGGAAGCGGGTCAACGTTCTCAAGAAACACTGGTTATAACGTGTAAGTCTATCTGCCGCAGCACCCTAGAATATGGTGCTCTGATTTGGACCCCAGTGATTTCAAACACGAACTGGAAGCACCTCCAGGTGATTCAGAATGAAGCCCTATGTATTGCCACAGGCTGTCCCACATGGCCAGCATTGACCACCTCAACCAAGAGACAAAAGTGCTGCCATTCTGCACGCATTGTGATCTGTTGACAAAGCAATATATGCTCCGATGTCATGTGCCGGGTCACCCAGGCAACAAACATCTCAACAGACCTCTCACCACGGTTGATGAAAAATGATCTGGACACTCAGCTTCAGCTTCAGTTTCAGTCTGGTGAATTGGCGAACTATGCCAAGAAGTGTTCCATAATAAAAGACTACAGAAGTTGTTTCAGAGCCCTACATACCATCTGCATGGCACAGACAGTTGCAGACTATGAGTACAACAAAGTTCTGAACACCACAGCACCAGAAATTGACTCGTCAGAAATCGAGCTCCCAAGAAACCCAAGGAACCGAAATCAAAATCTGATTGGTGGTCAGACGACAGTTCAGAATTGAATGGGGATGAACGCTTGAACCGCTATGGTGCAATGCAATTTACCGCTGAACTAGAATCAAAGACAAATTTCACCCAAGTTCAGAGTTGAACGACATTGATGCAATGCACCCTAAGTGCTACTGCACTAATTGACAAATAAGCACACTGGCAACATACACTAAACAATCCCAGGTATGCAAAGCACCTCGGGTACAACAAACCTATGTACACTGAGCACCGTGGGGACATGCACACAACAGTACCAAGTACACTAAACACCTTTTCTTGCATTAATCGACACGAGCAGTTTTGATCACCCTGGGTACACTATGATACTATAGCCTTGGGGGTTCACTATCCAGTTAACAGAAAAGAATTATCAGGCAGAAGACGAACAAATCAGTAAACATTGAAAGTGGAAGTAAACGAAATCAACTCACATAAATCGTTAGTGACCAACGGACTAAAACAGACGGAGTAATCTTAGTAACAAACCTTTAATAAATTCTGTACATCGCGGACATGGTTGGCACAACTGCCTTTGCGCACTTCTGGCACACCCTCCCCCTGCTAACCACACAGACAGCTGAAGCTGAATATCTAAGTCATTTAGTCAAATAGACAACATAGACTAATAAAATAAACTGAGTACTCTAACAATGATCAAACAGTATATACAGACTACAAGCATGGTCTTCATTATTTTTAATAGTATTACTAAATATTAGTACTTAAATGCCCTTGGAAATAAAAAATCACCAGGGCTAAAAGCATACAATCAAAAGCAAATTAGTATTATTATTACTTTTTCAACGTTCAAAGAATTCCTATGTTGTCTGAAAAATTAGCTATAGCAAGCTAAATGGCATGACCTTAAATCCAGGCAGTAACTGAAACAAAAATGCACAGCAGCAAAATTTATTTTTATAATAAATGGCAAAATAATAAACACGCTATCTTTAAATATTTCTGACTTAGCTGCTCATGGAAGGTTAACTTAGTAACTGCTAAAATAGCTTTAACAAATACAGAATCTAACATATGAAAAAACAAACACAAATAAGATCAAAAATTACAAAGCAACTCAAATTACCCAATTGATGAAAACAAATTTTGGAAGGCTGGTATTTGGGTCCATGACCTTCACATATGCATACAATATTTTCCCGCTGCTCAAGTCATCAATCAGTTCTTCAATTCCACCATCTAAACCACAAATTAATTACACACAACACATACAGGAGTAAACATAATAACTGACAACTAAGCAAGCTGCATAACAAGCAATAAAACTACTGCAAATTTATAAACTACAAAATACTAAGTAATGCACACCACTTTGAAAACATCATTTTTACACTTTCTAAATACAGCAAAACTCACAAAAAAATAAGATTACCATTAAAGAAATATCATATAATATATATTTCTTTACTGGAAAAAATATTTCTGCTTATGTATGGCTAACTGCATAACAAAAAGCACAATCAAATCCATCTGAAACCTTATTTAAAATAATCTGGCAATACTAAACTCATGGTTCCTACCACTCTGCAGAATTCAGAATATAACTTTTCCCTAACTTTCCAAAACAAAATGAATCATTTTCCCTGACTAAATTGTTCATGCAAAATACCAAAGTCCGGTTTCAATCGCTTGCAATCACACTAAAAACAAAGGCAGCAAAACAAATTCAAAACTAGAGATACAAATAATTTGCGAGTGAAGTAAGCAGAAAAAATTTTGAACTGCTATATGCAGTCTGCGTATAACATTTCAAATTTTTTTCTGCATCTTTATTAAATTTTGCACCCTGACTTTCCCTGACCGCAGGAAGCACATAAACTACGCAGGCGAGGCAAGCGATGACAACAGCTGTTTTTTGTGGTGTGTGCAGCAGCCAAGCTAACAAGAGCAGGGGCCAAATTTTCAAAACTTCTTAGGAAGATCTTTGGAAAATGTCTTAGGAAAGTTTTAAAAATTTGGCCCCAGGACTTTAGCTAACAACAGGTTGGACCAATCATCATCGATTTTGGTCATTTTTTGTCCAGATTTGCAAGACATCTGAGAAACATCACCGAAAGTAACCAAATTCTGCTTTGTATTTGTCTGACTCCCATCTTCTGTCAGGATGGCCTTTAGCAATGCTTGCCATTTGTCTGCAGTGAGACTTTGCTACTGACAACCACTGTCACTAGATTGGCTGCCGATGCTGCCACAAAGTAGCCGTATTCAACTGGCAACCAAACTTGCAAGCTTTGCCCTCACCTGCAGTTTAGCATGGCCTAATAGCTATTGCTAGAACCAAAGCTTCTCCCATTGCACAACACACACACCATTACATATACAGCAATGATACATGTATATTCAGGTATGCCGATTTATAGCAGTGATTTTCTTAAAATATGAGGCACTTTTCGATGCACAATATGCAAAATCTGGTGAAATATGTGGCATATATGCAGAAATATGTGACATATATGTGAATTTTTGCAAATGCAGCATATTTCTGCATATGCAATTTTGAAAATGCCATTATATGCAGCAAAATATGCGATATGCTGGATTCTGCAAAACATCACTGTCAAATGTGAATGAGTGCTATTGTAATACATCTACTCTAAATAAACATTTTTAATATGGCAACTGCTACACACTGTAAAAATTTATAGTTGAATATAAAAAAAATGCCAAACACACCTCCTTTACCAACGAGCTTCAAGACATCAGTTTGGCCTTCATACCCGAACAGAGCCCTGTCCAGTAACAGCCATCACCATGTCACAACCAGTATGCATGGTGTACGTTCAACTAAAACAACTACTACAATACTTGCACTTGTTTTACAAAAAGACTATTGTTATTACGCCTCCAGTGACATTACATGTTCGACAATAATCAAAAGAAAATACATAAAGTCATGCGTTTGAGCGAAAGTGCACCGGAGATAACGCGGAAGTCAAGGTATGGATCAGTGTAAACAGGATGTACAGCAGAAGAATCAGACTTCATCGACGTAAAACGCACCAATTTGTTTCGCTCTTTGGATCTGACACTTCTTTGTGAGCTTTCAGAATCGCTTCTTTATTCTTGTTCACGTCTATCGGCGCCATTATCGTAAAAATTTGACGCAGAATCGCTTTCTGACCGACCACACCTCCTTCGAAATCAACAAACCCAATGACACGTCTAAATACTGATATAAACCGGGATAATAGACGGGCGCGTGAGTATCGTATTGTATCAAAATTGTAAATTGCACATCACTAGACTGGCGAATGTAAATTTTGTAAACAGTGAATATATAGTCTTTGGTATTGTCGTTTTTAAACTTCCAAATTTGTTTTTATTGATGTTTTGTCCATTTAACAGTGTTTTGACGAAATCATTATCACCTTAATTTTGTTCAAAAGGTTTGTTGAAATTTTAGAAATTATGCGTTGTAGCATGTTAACGTTGCAATGTGTGATTGTGACTGGTGTATAACGGTTGTTTACCTGTTTTCAGATGGCATCGAATACTACTGACTCAGATGTTCTTAGTGACAGAACGGGTGAGCAATGGCTGTTTGATATTGATTTTTTATTTGACTTGATTATTCAGTCTGCTGGGCCCCCAAATTAGAACATTGCACTGATGGAAGGACCATGGTAAAAAGCGGATTGGCGGTGTGCGGATCTGTCGCAACAGCATTAGGGCTAAGGTTAGGAACAGGGTTAGAATTAGGGTTAGGGATAGGGTTTAAGGTTAGGAATAGGGATAGGAGATGGTTAAACTAGTAAATCACAGTGTTATTTAGTGTTATTTGTTGCGACATCCGCAGATCCGCACGTCCACAATTCGCTCTTTACCTGCAGCCCTGATGGAATGTTGTGTGAACTGGTAGGCTATGGTTAATAAGCGGATGTGTGGATGTGGCAACGGATAAAAGGTGGATAAAATCTGCGGATGTTAAGTGCAGACGTGTGGGTAAAAGGTGGATGTGCAGATAACAGTTGTCATGTACATTACCAGTCATGAAAGTTGTTGAGTTTTTTAATCATTCGCTCTGTAAACAAGACGTGCAGAGATGATGTATGATGACGACATGAGACGATGACAATGCATGACAACAAATGACAATGCTCGTCAATGCACTATGACGATGCTCGTCAATGCACGATGACGACGTATAGGCCTACAGTGATGTCACACGACGACGAACGACAACAGATGACAATGACGATGACTTCTAAGTGCAGCAGGAAGTTACTATTGTAAATCCAGATTTGCCAACTGAGGCCTACTTATTTTGTCAACTTACAATTTTTTTAACTTGAACAACATGCAAAGTACGGCAATTTCAATAATGTGACACGGTGCCTGTCACAAGGCGTGGCACCCAAACGCCCGGCGCCCAAAGGCCCCAAATTAATACACGGTTATACACCTCTTATTGGTCCAGAGGTGTGCCTGAGTACGATGGGTAAAAGTCAAATGTCTTCTGCATCGACATCAGTCTTTTACCCGTTGCCACATCCGCAGATTCGCACATTCCTTTTTTACCATCGTCCGAACTGGTAGCACTATATACCTAAAACTACGGAAAACAACTGAGGTAGTTTTCGGTTGGGGATAAGGTTAGGTTTTTGGGTGCCAGTCTAAAGTAGGATACCCTGATTTAACCAATATGATGTACCTCAGCAGACTCACAATGATGTTTCTTAGAGAACGTTTTTGCTTAGATTAGGGTCAGGCTTGGGGTTAGCGATAGGGTTAGCGTTAAGGGATAGGGTTAGAGTCAGGTTTGAGGCTAGGGTTAGGTCGATCTTGTTTATTTGCACAACTGTTATCAAAAATTAAACAGAAAATGGCTGCCTTGTACTATATTTGCACTGTGTTGCAATTTTCAAATAAAGTATTAAAGGTTTATGAAGTGGATAAATTTTAAAATAACTGTATTGTTTGCTTAAATCAGGGTACATTCTACTATTCTACTGGTTAGTGGCGTGGTGTAGTTGGTAGCACGTTTCGGCTGAAACGAAGTTACTCTACGCCGGGCTTGGTTAGTACTGCAATGGGTGACTGCCTGCGGGCAGTTAAACCATCTCGGTGCGAAGCCTGCCAGCTAGGTCGACTCAGGTGCAGACACACAGGTGGAAATAAATACTGAAACAGATTTAGATAGATAAATCTGTTTCAGTATTTATTTCCACCTGTGTGAACAACTTGTTTAAGGCTGTGTGGTTTATCTTATCTTCATTTATTGTCATCACTTATTGTCTGCATGTTTTATATAGTTGGTATGTTTTGTTTAGTCACTTTAGTGTATTTTCTGCGTCTGTTTTATCTGTGTAGTGTCTGTGCATTACTTGTTCAATGTATTTAACTTGCATGCAAATTGTCTTTTTAATCACCAGCTGGCTAATCGATCGTTTGCTTTTCATTTTATGTTAGTTAAAACCAACTGCCACATGTAGTCATGACATCAGGAATTCAGGATGATCTGTGATAATTCGACATGTGTATGTGAAAAGTGATTAGCCATTTGATTCTTGTGTCTATAAAATGTTAGGTGAAGGGGATGAAAAGAAGGTTTCTGTGCTAGCTGAGCAGAACATATCTCCATTCCACAAGATCACCATTCCACACTATGATGAACGTCTGCCCAGAGTTGACAGTCCAAGAGCAGTTGCTCCAAAGATCAAGAAATCAGCTGCAAGAACAACTAGTACTTCTTCAGGTGATCATGTTGCACCAACCAGAAGAGGTCGAAGGGCAAAGAACACTGGTAAAAAGAACAGAACATCTGACACTAGTGCTTCAACTAGTCCTCAGATGGATACCGGTGGGAACATAGTGACTGCTGCTGATGATGACAAGATCTGCAATGGGGGGATCAGCAAATTGTCGTCGGGATCTGGAACAACAGGAAAGAATAATCTCGAGAGTGGAAGAATGGTAGGTGGAAAGAGTGATCTTCTAGGTCGTGAAACAGTAGTTAATGAATCTTCTCTACAGAACAAGCAGAAGTTATCATCTAAGGCTTATGATGCTGCTGACGATGCTGCTGCTAGTGATGTGGAAGAGAAAGAAGCAGATTCGGAGTCTGAGGGTCAGACAGCATCGGCAAACACTCATTATGCCAATGATGCTATTACTGTCAGTGACGTCGATCAGAAGGCTTCCAGTCCTGTGACTGCCAAGGGACGTCGCTCTACCTCACTACCTGCCATGCAGTCCAGGTACTCAGCTATGTAAATTGTTTCATAGCATAATGTTGTATAAACTAAAAGAAGTCATTATCTCGACCTCAAGTGAACATAGTGAACTGGCGGAGGTTAAGTAGTCACTTTTGTGTGTGTATCTGTTTGTCTGTGCACATCATAGTGACGGTGTGACATAATTTTAGCAATGACATCATTATATTACTAGCAGACTGTGTATTGTCTGTGCTGCAAGAATAATATGGTTTTAGCTATTAGTAGTAGTAGTAGTAGGTAGGAGTTATACTACCCTCCCTACATGAGCCTGGACCAGAAGTGCATTGCAAGTAGGAAAGAAATAACTATATAGTTCATTATTTCACCTAACAAATTCACAATAATGCGATTAAATTGCTATTTTGTAAAAATTTACTTGCCTGAGATATGCACTCTCATCGGCACTTTTTAGTTGTTAGGTTTTTAAAAAATTATTTTGTTGATGTTTTGGCAGCCGTTGTTCTGCCCAGCTTGGAGTGAAAAATTTTGCGTAAAGTTATGTTTTTTCACCTACCTGGTATCTTGTGTTGGTCAGCAATTATACTGTCTTACTGATTAGGGGCTTGATTTTGATTTTCCATTTGAGCTTAGTGAAATACTGGGGGAAAAGGTAAAGGTAAAGGTTGTAATTTGTGTAGTGCATCGTCATGTATACACACCTCTAATGCATTTTTTGTCACTAACCAGAGCCGCCGACTGCACAGCCACCACGTGCAGCCTGCAGACAGGCTGGCGCAGTGGCTGACCAGTCAGCTGTACAAAGGTCCCCACCTTCCGTAACCCATATGCTACTCATTTAACCGACCCAAGAGGGATGGCAGGCTGAGTTGGCCTTGTTGGTTGACTGATAGCGGATGCTTTGCCCACATAGTGGTAAAACAGCTATCCATCAGTCTAGCACAGGATAGGGAAAGTTCGCCGGCCAGGTCTGACGTTCTAACCACTATGCTATGCCACCAACGTAGAAATCTGACTTAACACAAATTATAAAAATGTGATTTAGAAATTGTTTATACTGGTATCCACTTACTTGGCTACAGTCTGGGAGTTCACTCAAATGCACTGTGTTTAGAAAAAACACTTGCTTAAAAGTTTTTAATGTTTTATTTGACAATGTTCATATTTGCACAAAATTTTTAGGAATATTTACTAAGAATCAGGTATTCTGTTGGATCGATGGAGTACCTGTAAATCAGTCTCTGAAAATGTTGTATAAATTCAGATATTTTCCAAAGAGATATAGAAGAAAACAAGAATTGGTTTTTTTCTGAACACAGTGTAGTAAATCTCAAACACTGATGATGATGATGATGCAGGCAACCCGCCAAGGCTGGTAGTCGTCGTCAGAAAGGTGAAGCCAGTCACAAGATCACCGAGTACTTCCCGATACGTCGCAGTTCACGCATGACTGCCACACAGATCAAGGTATGACTAGCTGTATAGTAAAAATAATGGTCATCGCCATAGTCACAGCATAGTCATGGTAGTTGTATTTGTAGCCATAGTAGTAGTAGTTGCAGTACCAAGTGGTACTACACTGTGTCCCAAAAAACATTTTCGACTGTAACTTGAAAACCAATTACCAGATTTTGATAATTTTTGGTACAAATATTTTTGACACAACTTGCCATCAAATGACCATTCAGTTTCTCATTTCACCCAATATATGCTTCTGTACTACCTGGGGAAAACACAACCAGCTACATATCACTTTTTTATTCAGTGTGATATGATTGCTCAATTAACCTAATGCGTAAAAACACATTTTGTTCACATTTCTGACACTTTGGCTGACATTTCATCCAGTTGTTCATTCTTAAACTGCCTGCAGTAAAATTGCTTGAAGTGTTGGTCCACTATGCGAACACAGGCATGGAGACGCTTTCTCCATTCATTGATAGCAGTATGATAATGTCCTGCTCCAGACCAATCCAGGCTGTACCAGTCATTTCTTGACTTCACAAACATTTCTAAACTTCATCTGCTAGACATGCTGCTGCATGACAGTCAAACCTTGTAATAGACCTGCTGTTGAGGCCCACAGATTAGGATAGATGGAATTTATTGACATTTTTTTTATTCATTTCAACACATACATGTATTATATTTGGTGTGCTTTCCCCAGGTAGAGCAAAGGCAAATGTTGGGTGAGGTGGAAACTAAAACATTTATTTAATAGCCAGTTTTGTCAGAAATATTTCTTCCAAAAATTATTAAAATCTGCTAATCTTTCTTCAAGTTATGATCGATAATGTCGATGTTTTTTTCAGGTTTTCTGTTTTATTTCAACACATATTTCGCTTGATCTGCTTTCCCTAGGTTGTGCAGAAGCATATGTTGGGTGAGGTGGGACACTGAACGGTTATTTGATGGCAAATTGTGTCAGGAATATTTGTACCAAAAATTATCAGAATCTGATCATATGGTTTTCAAGTTACAGTCAAAAATGTTAGGGATGTTTTTTGGGACACAGTGTTGTAGTATTAGTGGCAGCAGCAGCTACATTTCTACCACTGACAGTGTGGGTCAATCTCAGTTGTTTTCATGGTAGCCTTCAATAGATGCAGGTTTGTGTCATACATTGCACAATGACTGTTTAAGGTCACTCATCCAAGGTTATTGATTTTGGTACCAGTTGAAGATACTTATTTGCCTCTTACTTATGTTGCAAGAAGGCTTTATTTTCCATGTGGCCATGGCCCATCTTCAGCATAGAGCTGGCCATGCTAAAATGTCTTACGGTAAAAGGTTTTTTCAGAACACTTTTTTCTTTTTTTTTGTTTTCACTTGTAACAATGTTGTTAGTATAAACTAGTGTCTGTCTGTCTGTGGCTGGTGTAGAAGCAGGAGCTGAGTGATATTCAGGAAAGTATTTGCAGCAACAAACACGACGGTCTCAAGGTCTGTTCTGTTTCATGCTGTATGTTCGTTATTTGTACTGCTTTGATTTTTTCATGCACGAAAGCAGCTACTGCTTTCAGCGTGTCTTAGCCATCGCAATTCTGTCTGTCCATCTGTTCGTCACACAGGTGGATCAGTCAAAAGCAGTGCAAGCTAGAATCACCAAATCTTCACCCTCGGTGGCCTGGAAGACTCTAGTTTCAGGAACCGTAAAGCTTTTCCACAAATTCGAAGGGGGTCACCCAGAACGAGGGTGCTAAATAAGAGGGGGGTGGGCAAAATTTGAGATTTGTGGCCAATAAGTTGCTGTATCTCAGTAACGGTGCGAGATAGGGCCTAGGTTACTATCAGTCACTAATAGGAAGTCATACACTGGCTCTTGATTGGCGCCAAATTCAATGACCTTGAATGCCAAAATAGGGGGTTTATGGTTTTTTTGGTGATTTTGGGCTGCGACACAAGTCTGTATCATTCACAAGGTGGCGCCACGGAACTATCGTTGTGCGATCCGGATAGAGAATTTGGTATTTGTATATTAACTCAGCGTGAACATCCCAATTTTCAGTGAAACTACTGAACCGGAACTGCTATAGGCTTTTTCGCGTCTTGTGAGCATTAGCTCAAATTTTTTGTATTTCTCTGCTGTCTAGTGTTCCGTGTGAAATGTCAGCAATTCTCTGACATAAATTGTGTCAGCTTTTAACAGACATGGCATAGGTGCCATTAACGACAGAAGACCACTGTATGACAAAATATTTGACGGCGGAGAATGGTTGGAATGCTGTCTGGGAAACGCATAAATTTCATTGATAGCTCTGCACATAGCGCTTTATAAATTTGATTAGTGTAGTATAGTATCGTACTCTTAGTTCATTTATTAGAATACTAGCAACATTCCTGCCTACGAATGGGTTTTCTTCATGGTATGTGACATTTGGGCACCGCCATTTGGGCGCCCACCGTTTAGGCGCTGGGACGTTTGGGCGCCGCCGTTTAGGCGCCGGACGTTTCGGCGCTGTGCTGCTTTAGTGCCATCTCTATATTATGTAGTCATTGTTCTCCATATGAATTAATGTATGTTTATTGATTCACATGATAAATTTAACTGCACTATTTAAGGCCTATACTACTTGAGTGTTCACTAATGTAGGCGTTGTATGTTCTGTACATGGTGGGCAACTTCCTTTAGATGGTCCATTGTGACCATGCGTCCATCTGACACCGTTGTGGAGATATGGCGCCTCAAATGTTGGACGCACAGACTTGGACACTTAAAGAAAGATGGAAGAAAGGAAAAAGAAGGAGGAAGGGGGAGGGGAAGGAAATGGAAAGGGGAAGGGATAAGGGAAGGAGAAAAGGAAGGAAAGGGGATGGGAAGGTAAAGGGAAGGGGAAGGAAAAAGGGGGAAAGGAAAGGGAAAGCGGAAGGGGAAGGGAGAGGGGAATGGAAGGTAAAATGGGGAAGGAAAAGGTGGAAGAAGAAAGGGAAGGGAAAGGAAAGGGGAAGGTGGAAGGAAGATAGCTTAAGAAAAGTTGGAAGCACGGACGCACACACTGGACGCTCAGGTGATTTTATGCTCTGTTTAATGCTATGCATTCCATTGGACAGACAACTAGTTTATTGTACGTTAACGGCAGTGATGCGATACAGCGCCAAAATGGCGGCACCCAAACATCCTCAGCGCCCAAAGGGTGAGCGCCGAAGCGGTCACGCCCAAATGGTGGCGCTTGAATGTCCTGCTCCATTTCTTTATTACCTGGCAATTTAACCCATTCACAAGCTGCCCATCGGTAGAGGTGGGGGGCAAGGTAGGGGCACACATACTTAAGGCCCAAGGATTCAAACGCCACAGACAGGGTCCGCAACCATGAAGCACTGAAGGCGCTAGAGGGGTATGACAGACAAACAGACAGACAAACTATCCATGCATTATATTAAGATTGATAAAACTGGCTAGGTTGATCGAGCTTTGGATAGTGTTCGCCATTGCATTGTTGGGAATAGATCAGCCCAAACTTGATAAAGAACGCGAATGACCATTGGCTAAGTTTAATTTCAGTAGTCAGAGGAGGCCACATTGAACATTGTTTAGACTAAGACAGTGTTCTCTCATCTGCAGCAAACTGTCAGTGAAGATGTGATGATTAGTGCTAGACAGGCTTTACACTGAAATGATATGGAAATGCGGATGAATCGCAGAATTGGTAGTTGGAAGGAGTGCGAATTGACTGCCCGGGAATGAGAAGGAATAGGGATGTGGAAAGCCATTCCTGATTATCTCCAGTGCTCATTGTATGTATTGTGTGCTAGGTGATGGAGATAGAGGGCAAAGGTCGCGGTGTTGTGACCTCTCGACCATTCACACGGGGCGAGTTTGTGGTCGAATACGCCGGTGACCTTGTTGACCTTGGAGTTGCTAAACAACGGGAACAGGATTACAGCAATAACCTACACGTCGGATGCTACATGTACTACTTCCAACATGCGGGCAAAAACTACTGGTAGCTACTGCTGCTGCTACTAGTACTGATCTAGAACGTATTGTGTGAGTGTAACAAAGGATAATACATTCTAGACTCATTACACTTGCATGATACACTCAAGACCATGTTGAAACTTGCTTATTCCGTGACACCGATTGACGGTGTATTCTGCACGGCATGTGTGCTATAATTACATGCGAAATGTAGATGTATTTCATCTGTCGCACTTGACTGTAGTGGCATTATAGGCAGTTATAATATTCCAGTCACTGGTGAGAGATAGGAGGATGAAGTGGGTCGTGGAATAAAAATATTAATACTACTATTGAATGGTGGACTGTCACTAGATTTTCTTTCCTTCTAGTTTTTATTGTTTCTTTTCTTGTTTTAGATAGATTTAGTTATTTTCTGCTTGTTAAAGTTTTTCTTGAAACTCAGGCTTCTGTATCTTTCGTAAATTGTGACTTTATTGATTTTTTTTTGCTTTTGTACATAGCAGTACGTTAGCCCTCTTGTTCTATTTCTCTAATTTCAGTTATGTTCAAAACAGTTTTTTAATACAGTTTTATTGTATGTGTTAGTTTTAACTGGCAGCTTCCTTTTTAGTTGTCCATATCAATTGGCAAATCAGCTAGATCATATTATTAATCTAGTACTACTACTGCTAACACTAACACTACTGCTGATACTGCCTGTGTATGCTTAGCGTGGATGCTACGGCAGAATCAGGCTTGTATGGTCGTCTGGTAAACCACAGTCGGCTCAAGTTCAACTGTCAGACAAAGGTTGTGGAGGTCGAGGGTCAGCCTCATCTGATTCTGGTGGCAGCTCGTGACATCAAGATCGGCGAAGAACTTTTGTATGATTATGGCGACCGAAGCAAGGAATCACTTGAAGCCTATCCTTGGCTTGCTTCGTGATCTAGAGCAGAACCCTAGAATAATGTGTTGCCAAGTGGTGCCCGTGTTTCCAAACTTTAAATGCAAATTTGCCAGATAGTGCTGCAGTAGTAGAGTTCTGCAAATCATTTAGTATTTATTTTTAGAATACTTTTTCAGTGTGCTATGAAGCATGAACGATGGTTCTGTAGCATTGTGTCTTTGTTGACAGTTGCATTATAATCTCGTTCTAGTAACTCGATGGTCTGGCAGTAGTATTCTATTATTATTTATTTCCTCAGCCAAAGCAAAAAGAAGGAAAGATTATGTTTTTGCACCTGTTTGTTTGTTTGTTTCTTAGCTTGATTACTCAAAATGTGCGAATAACTGAAGTGCCGTGCTTTCACAATTTTTACAGGATTACGGATGTTTCAACCCTTTGACGTTTTGCCCCTTGCCTGTTGTTGTTGTTGTAGCCCACAGCTCCCCTCCTATTGTCAGTTGTCGTCAAGCTTGAGAAAAAAAGCCACCACGTCTGGATCGTCCCATAGGTTTTGAGTTGTCAGTTGTGTCAGGCAGGCAGGACACTGGAACAAATGTTCAGCGGAGTGTGGTGCCACTCCACAGTCCGGACAAACGTCTGTTACACCTGCAGTGATGCAGGCCTTGTAAGAGTTGAGGAGCCAGCAGTGGCCCAAACATATTTGTGCAAGAGTAGTGCGGATGGATCTAGAAAGGTAGCATTCAAATTATGATAATTCAGGCGGAGTAGTTCCAAGGACTCTGTTAGGTGCAAAGTTTGACTGTGTATCTACAACACTGCTTGGCTGTGAAGAGTGCGTAAAGCAGAACGATATTGCTCAACTTCAGAGGTGCCATCATCACTGTGGTCCAATGTCCCTGTCACATTTACTTAGCGTGCACTTCATATTTCTAACTGGAGCAGGCTGAGATGTTAAATGATGATCGGGATGTTGTGACTGAAAGCAAGATAGTCAATATTGTTTAGCCAGTAATTCAGAATGTGATTTTACTGGAAGCATCTTTGTCTCCTGGTGTAAGTGGTCTGAATGTGCCATCTTGTGACAGCCTGTTGTGATTCACAAAGCCTCATTTTGGGCAGTCTGGAAACATTTCCATGAAGACTCATTAATTACTGGTGCCCATACTGGTGCAGCATATTCGATCGCAGATCTGCCAATAGCTTGATATGTGAGAATAATGCTTATTTTCTATTGTCCCTATGTTGTACCTGTTAAGGCTTTAAGGATGTTGTTTCGAGCTTGAATCTTGAACCCCTTGCCTGTTCATTCTCAAGACGCTTTGCCACCTGGACGTTTGGTTTACAGACAGTTCCGCCACCAGATGGCAGGATCTTGACTTCATTACGTGGGTCCAAAGTGTCCTGAGCCAGTGATGCAACTTGATGCAAGTGTGAGAAGCGCAGAGTAGGTGAAGCTATCAGACTGCTGTGTTGCAGACTCATGGTACTTAGGTGCTGCCACATTAGCACATCAGCACATTAGCACAGACTGAAATCTGGGTCTCGTTGGCTCCTGTAAAAAAACATCTGGCCAGGACAACAAAACTTAGTGACTTACGCCTCCACATTTAATTTAGCTATTCTTCCTAAAGGACGTTGCATGAATTATTGGCCTAAATACTATAATCCCGGGATCCCGTTTCAGGATTAGGCTTACAGATTGGTCGTTATTTTGGTATCCACAATAGACTTATTTCATGCACAAGATGTGGTAGACTAGTATGGAAGGTATGTCAGAACGGTGTAAGAAGTGACTGTAACTGTCAAATTGCAGAGAACAGCAAGGAGCAGTACTTTAGCATGCATAAAATATTTTATTTATTAAACTCCAGAATTGTTATTTTTAGCATTTATCGCTCGAAAAAGTGCAATTATAAGGAATTTTTGTAATCCCGGGATTGGGATTTCACCAATCCGGGGATTCAGGATCCCGGGATTGCAGTCCCTAGTCTTCGTCATCTGTTTGTCTTTTCCTTTAGTTTGTATTTCCTGTCCACTCATTTTTTCTTCGTCCACAGTTTGGTAGAGGGCAAAAACTTCTCGGCAAGGGGCATAACGACCTGGGGGTGTAACTCTGTGATACCTTTTCGGATGGCACTCATGGTAATGACTGAAGTATCAGTCGTTCCTAACATTAATTCAAGTTTTCTATTAGATTTAGGCCTATATTGATGATAGAACATCATATCAGTTGCTTTGTTCAGTATTTTATTAACTAAGGCCTAAAAAGTTTCTGTGCTCCTGGTTTCCATCTGTCCCTAGAAAAATCTGTGTCACTATAATTTTCATTGGACCCTAAAAATATTATTGCAGTTTTTACTTTGCTTTTATACTTTCACTGGAAAAATACTGTTTGCATCTAGTACGTAATGCTGCTGTATCTTTACTTTTGTTTTCATGGAAACACAGATTTTTTCTTTAGGCCTCAGTCAATATCATGTCAATTACGTCGTTCAGTATTTTATCTTTGTAGTAGACTGATTTAACGCATTGTGTGTCAACTTAATCCTTGTTGAGTTTGTTTGGTGTCAACATGTAGTTATTGAGTTAATATAATATTTAAGTACGTTGACTTGAGTTGTATGTCTAAATTAGACGTGCACAGACTACGCATCAATAACCAATTACACGATGCTGTCTATTGATATACATGGTGTTTCATAAAAAAGGACCCCTTTTTGTTTTTTTTTTATAATTCACTCAAATGATGAGCAATTTGCATGAAATTTTTACCAGTTGTAGCTGAATAAATACTAATTCAAAATGTTTTAACAAAACATGGCAGTTGATTAAATATTCTTTGCTAGTCGTGATGTAAC